>Ga0180009_10000153_pt1 | contig 105065 bp, 93 predicted proteins | sample OS_PC_MetaG_FD_123537 | JGI IMG/M metagenome (GOLD analysis project Ga0180009, IMG submission 123537) | Groundwater microbial communities from the Aspo Hard Rock Laboratory (HRL) deep subsurface site, Sweden - OS_PC_MetaG | ecosystem: Environmental > Aquatic > Deep subsurface > Groundwater... | reverse complement strand
GCTACTAAAATTTTGCTTTTCATATTTTTATAATTATTTTATTAATATAATAATATAATGACCTTTTTTTTATCTTATCAAAGAACCACCTCAATTGAAAGGTGGTTCTTGACACGACTTGATGACTCCGCGGATGGGACGATTTTCGAACTTTGAGATGGGTGGATTTTATTGAAAAACCTGAAAAGTTATTAGATAATGCTAAGATTGTTCTGACACAAATAACCTTAAGTTCAGACTTCACTAATCACGTCAAATCCTTTAAAACTACCGGTGATAGATATCCCTATAACATTTTTTGCAATTTTTTTATCTTTCACTTGTTTGGCTACCTGATTTAAGGTTGCCCCGGAACCTACGGCATCATCAATAAGAAGTAAATTGTTATATTTACCACTTTCTGTTAGGACTAAAGTCTTTCCCGCATTTTCAATACGATCTTCCAATTTTGATAGAGTTTTCTGCGGAACAATGATCTCCGTTTTAATTTTCTCAATTTTAATACTCTTAACATTAAGATTGAGTTGCTTTTCAAGCTCACGAATAAATTGAACCTCTCTCTTTACTGTCCAAGGTATAAAACCGACTGCATCGATACGGAACTTTTTAATCAACGAATCAATTTTAGGTTTTATCTCTGCAACTATTTGTTTAATTATTACCTTATTCCCACTTTGTTTACCATAAAGAAGAAGCTGTCCAAGCCTTGTCTTACCAAATCTTTCTATACTATAAAAATCTAAGTAGAATATTTTATCAATATACACCCTACTGAATGTACTATTAAATTTTTGCAACCCGTCAATCAAACCGCCCCTCTTAAATTTATCGTATTTATTTAAAACTTTTATATATTCATCCGCAGTTTTACTAACGTCTAGATTATTTTTATTGCACCAGTAATTAAAACCAGCGAATCCATCTTTTTTTTCTCCGCTAGGAGTAATAATGAGGTAGTTCTTTTCAATTATTTCCTTTCTCTTTTTATTTATGACTACATCTTCCTTTTCTTCTACTGAGCTTTTCAATAAATAAAAAACCTTAGGGGGTCTTCCAATCTTATCTATTTCCCCATTTCTTAAAAGATTCGCTAATTGTTTTCTTACAGCACGATTACCTATTCCTAAATAATTCGATAACTCACTTCCAGTCACCCTATTTTTTTCTTTTAAATATTTCTTTATTTTAATACTTGTTTTCATGGCTCTACTATAACATAAAAGGTTCCTAGTTCCTATTTTATTAGGAACTTTTTATATTAGGGGGATTTAAATTAAGAAATCTATTTCTAGAAATTAGCTCTGCATCGTGGACGTTGTTGGAACTAGGATAAGAGAGAAGGAGGAGTTTGTGCCTATCCCTTGTCTACCCCCTCCGGCTTCCCTTTTTCATAACCGGAATCGGCATCTCTAATATATTCCGAATATTCCTCAAATAGTTTTTGGCTGTTCATTCTTACTACTTCTGCCCATTTTTGAGCGGTTTTAATTTCTTCCCGCCAATTCTCTTTTGACACCCTAAACATAATGAAGGGATAAAAATCGCTCTGCTTAACGTCTGCTGGCAGCTCCCAACGCATAAAACTATGCTCCATTGGTCTTACATACACCCTCACCGCTGTTTCCGGATAACCATATGCTTTGCCAAATTCAATTTGATTTTTTGCTTGCAAAATATTTTTAAGACTTTGTTCATCTTTGCCGATGGCAAAATCTTTTACTTCCCTTCTTTCTCCTTGTTCGGCGTTGTCAGTAGACGTCTGCACATCCGTACGTACCCTTTTCTTTTTATAAGGCAAGCTCAAGACAGATAAAAGATCTTCAACCGATTTTACATCTTCCTCCCTAAGGTGCTTTTTTTCTTTCCCTTGCGACCACCATTCTCCACCAACAGTAATATCTGTGACGGGCTTGTCTCCTGTTTTTAAAAGCAGGAGTCCTACCTTCTCGTCCACATATATTGAGGCGGCTTCTATTTTTTCAACGGTTTCTTTGTCTAATATTTCTGGCCCGTTTTCTTGGGATGATGTAAATTTTTCAATTGATTCTGTCATAATTCTAATTAATTTAATTATTCCATCGTATCAAAAAACCACCTCAGTTAAAAGGTAGTTTTAGTAAAAGCTCTCCGTGATACGCGAGTTTAGAACCGCAATTAAAGAGCATCGTAGCTACTGGAAATTCTACACTGTCCGCGAATGGCCTGAAGTTCTGGCTAATTCAAATACCAGATAAAGTAGTTAAGAACACTGGCAAAACTAACCCAGAGCAAGTATGGAATTAAGAGATAGGTCGCCCATCGATTGATCTTCCAGAATTTAATCATTAAAGCGATGATTAAGAGCCAGATAATGATGATGTTTATAAAAGCCAGGCCAGGGTTTTGAAGCCCGAAAAATATTATTGACCAGATAGCGTTGAAAAACAAATGAATCCAAAACAGCCACATCGCGCCTCTGGCTGTTTTGTTTTTCTCAACTTTCTGCCAAATAAGATAAATACTGATACCCATTAGGATATAAAGCATAATCCAAACCGGGCCAAACAGCCAATTGGGAGGGCTAAAACTCGGCCTCTGTAAAGTCGCATACCAAGTAGGGATGGCTGAAGTGGTAAAAAGCGAGCCGACAATCCCGGCCAGTTCACAAACGCCGACAGCAATAATCAATTTTACAAAATTATTCAGCTTCATAAGTTTATTTTACCACCTTTCGGGACTATAATACCACTTCATGTTCGGATCTTTTAGTTTTTTCTCGATACCGATTAAACACTCGTCGCATCCTTCCGGGCAGGTATCACAGCCATTGATACAAACCGCGCAGGGATTCTCTACTGCCGCAAGTTCAGGATATAATATCTTGCCCCAAAATGTCACATAGTAGCCGCCCTCGCAACTTGCCACCCACCTGCCAAAAGGCGCCCACATCACATTATAATCGCAAATCAGCTCGCCGGTGTATTTATCAATCGTGCCGTCAATTTCAGCTCGTTCCTCAAATACCTTATTGTGCAAACTCTGATTATCCAGCCAGGGTGCCCGAGCGAATATAACAACGACAGCAGTAATTATTGCAATGATAATGAGTTTTTTATTTCTGGTCATATACCTGATTGAATTTCTCTTTAACTATTTTTATAACTCTATCAAGCTCTGCTTTGTCTACATTTTTGCAATCATATTCATCAACAAATTTCACCCATTCATCGTTCCGGGGAGTGAAAAATCGTATCTCATCTATTGAATACGCGCTTTCGTCGGGCTTCAACACCTCCATTCTTCCGCCGGCCCAACCCTTATATTTAGGATCCTGAATAATTTCCTCAATAAATGAAATAGTATACTCCTTGTCTCTTTTCTTTTCAGAATCAACAATTTTCTCTACCTCTTTGTTGGTAATTTTTGAACCAGAAAGCCGCATTGAGGCGCCAGTGCTCTCAATTAATGTTTTTCTTTTCTGTTCCTTCCAAAACTCGGTGTTAAACCGATTGCCAGAAGGACGCTTTTTTGTTTTTTTCTTTGTCATGTTTTGGATATACCAAATATGTCCAATCCGCTATATCCACTATAACGAACTGTAGCGAATTGGATAGAGGCTAATTGCCTCCCTATACAGAAAGACTTATAAATTCTTTATAAACTGATCCAGTAGTCTCACTTCAATAAAATTAACTTCGGTCTTAACTGGCGGAAATTTTGTCCACCAAAATCCCATCTTCGTTGCAAAAACAGAAATGACCTTGGGATCCAAAGTTGGAGTATCCCAACCCAATTTTGTCACCAAATCCCTACCTTTAGTTTTTAAGTGATTTGCTCTTTTTTCAACTCGTTGGAGATAACCCCCCTTAAAGATGGTATCCCTTTTCATCTCTCCAAATATTTTTCGTTGCATTCTCCCAGAATCTTTATTGCTATACGGCGGGTCAATAATCTTTGATTCAATGTTGAGTAAAACATTTTTATTTTTCAAATATGCGAGCACATCGTAATCACCGATATCGGTAATTGTTTCATCATACTTGTGGGGGTATACACCTTTTTCTACATTGTTCGTATGCCGCAAAGCAATTTCTTTTATCTTCTCCACCAAACAATTTCTTAGATTTTCATGTCCCCTATTTAAAACTGCCTTTACCGTAGGTGCATCTAGATCAGATGGCAATTTATGCTTACTAGATATGCCCATCCAAATATGACTAGTCCGATCAATAGAGTGAGGACCCCAATAATAATGACCATCGATTTTTATGAGCGGTCTAATATCAAAACGCATTGGGCGTTTAGTATGCTCCCAGACAGGAATATCCTCTGCGGGTTCTTGTTCACCTTTAATGGTTAATATCCCTTCTGGCTTAAGAGCCAAGAAATTCAGAATAGCGTCCGTCTCTGATATATCGTAGCCTTTTATTTGTTTAGCGCACGCAGAGGCTATTTCTTTTGAAGTAGCATAATAGTAAGTACCCTCGCCTTTTTCAGTGTCAACAGCCCATAATGCCAGCACCTGTTGCACATTCACAAAATTCTTAAGACCGAAAGCAAAATCTTTTTTAAAAGCTCTATCTAATTCATCCAAATAATCCTCAATAGGAATATTTGAATCGGCTGTATCCTCCTTCTTGCCAATGATTCCGAGGTTAATTTTTGCTTGTTCCTTGCCATATTCCTTTTCCATCGAAGCAATGTCGTTTTTTTCATCACTTGTTGAAACGATATAATCTCTGTCAATGTTCACATTTACCGGGTAAAGTTCGTAATTAATAAAATCACTTGCAACATATATATCAATGAGCCGATCTGCAAATACAAGCAACTCTTTTAAATGCTGGTTGCTAAATTTTGTATTACCTCCGGGTTGCAACTGAACAAACTTTTCGATTAGATATCTATAAACCTTATACCAATGGAGAAACTTTTTTTCGTTTTCTGACGATTTTCCTTCTCTTTCATAATCAACCTCATGGTCGCGGGAAGCTTTGATTTCTTCTTCAGCATGCCACGAATCATGTATTAACGCATTACTTTTTTCTAGCAATACAGGAATAGCATCGCCCAAGTTATGCCCCTGAATTTTAATGTTTAAGAATTGGACTAGTTTATTCCTAAGATTATTTAATTTTCTCTTGCCTTCATCAGCCGAATAACTTCCGGGTTGTATATTTAACCCTAGGGCTATTTTTGCTATCTCTTTATCCGCCAACTTATATTCTTTCTGATCTGGCAATAGAGTTCTGATTCCTTCTGGGAAAGAAACTTTTTTCTCGACCATAAATGTTTTAAATCGAGCCTTTTTGTTTTTTTCCTTTTCTAGCTCGCTTCTTATATTTGCCAAATCTGGTTCCGCCACCAAGGTGTTAAGTTGTTCAAGCACATCAACCAATAACTGGATTTGGATAGACCTATCAGCGACTATCCTAAGCGCTTCCATCATTTTTTCTAGGTTATATACAACTCTTACTCCGTAATCCATTGATTGTAGTCGCGCACAATCCATAGCCCAAAGATTAGTATTTTGCACGAGATGTCTCACATGAGCAAGCTCATCCTCTTTAAGTGCTATCGATGATGGGCAAAAGAATATCTGAACTTTATTGTGAGATTTAGTAAAATTGAGCTTCTCAATAATATTCGGATAGATATCGATTGCATCAAATAAACTTTGCATTATTGAATCATTAATTCCTCCTTCATCTAATTCCATCCGATGAACAGGTGCATTAATAAAAAACGAAGCTTGTCCTATTTTCTGATAATAAGCATATCCAAAAAAAGTCCGTGAATTGAGAATAAAACCGGTCTTTGTTTTCCTGTCGGCAGGTATAGTCCAACCCCTAGGATGACCAAAGAAATTCTCTTCTGGAAAAATTTCCCAGAATTTTGATAATGAACGATAACGAAAATCTGTTCCCCAGTGTGGATCAAGCACAACGAGGTTGGGCGTGTTGGCGCCAGGAATCAATACGCTGTGAGAATCTCTAAATGATCCAAATCGATCCAAATAAGAAGTCATTGGCGACAAACTAAATGAATCTTGCATACTTTCAACATATTCAAAAAAATCAGCTATCTCGTGTAAGTCTTCTATTTCATCTATAATTCCCAAAAACTGATCGAGCCCAATAATTTCTCCGACTAAGTCCTTTGGCTGTCCAATCATGCCGAAATCGGTAGTAATATGCGGGATGACAGTAATAATTAACGGTTCAAGGGCCGTTCTGCCTTCTCCTTTTGTAGATTCAAATTGAACCATTTTCTCCTCACCGTGTAAACCTAATCTTGTAGGTGATTTAGTAAAAAAATTTTGGGCTTCTTGAAGTTCGGGAATAAGAGACTCGAGCATTTTTTGTTGTGTAGTACCAGCAGTCGGTGGAGGTAAGACATGAACCAATATAAGTTTATTTTTTGAGCGAAACGCCGTAGTGAATATCGTTTTATGAGGTTTTAGATCGTCCTGTATTGCGCTACAAATAAAAAATAATTCTTCCTCTCGCACCCGTTGCTTTATAAAGTGATACAGTTCAACTCCTATTTTAATTTCATAATGTTTTATCTCTTTTACGGTTGATGGATAATGTTCTGATAAAATTTTCCCCCACTTATCAAACAATACTGCGAAATATTTTCGTGGAAGTACCGGGAAAAATCTGCCAGATTTTTTAAGAAAGAAATAAAAACAATTTTTTCCATCATGAGCACGGCTCAAAAAGTCTTCTTCGGGAGGGACTTCAATGGGGCGAGCGGAATCTAAATCCTTTGTATATTCTTTAATTAGATCGGGGCTAAAATTTGAAGTAGGATCAAAATTGTCTAAAAACCCCACCGCGGCTTGCCAAAATTCTTCTGAGGGCAAACTAAAGCCCCCCAACTCCACATCTCGTTTATCTTGCGCCTTAACATCGATTCCGTTGATTATTTTGTCTTGGACAGTCAAACAGAATTCAAACTCTTTTATCGGAGACCGTCCAAGTTTCTCTAAATAATATTCTTCAAAACCCCTATGGATTACCTCAAACGAATAACAAAAGTCGTAAGGATTAGATAGGTCGCCACCATAAAGCGTCCTGTAGAATTTTTTATTCAAAAAGTATTTAATTTCACCCCAATCGTTCTCTGGAAGATAATCTTCCATCATTGGGAAAGAGGGAACAATCAGAAGTAATTCTTGCACAAATTTTTTAAAGTGATTGTATTCAGTAATTTTATTTTCTTTAGGGAGCTTGTCAAAAATGGACTCAAAAATGACATAAAGATATTGAGACTTTATGGGGCTAGCGACATTAGGAAGCCATAAATTCAATACGAAAAAAGACTTCAATAGATCCTCGATGCTATAATCCAAAAGAAAGTTTTTTAATTTTACATTATTTTCGTCCATTTTTGTTGAATTGAAAGCCTGTGGATAAGTAATTTGGCTTTCTATTTATTTTCTATTATACTATAAGTATAGAAGTAAACCAAACCAGTGTCAAACTATGCTTACTAAAAGAAGAAAAGAAGTCTTGGACTTCATAAAAAAATATAAGGCTAAGAAAAAATATGCTCCCTCGCTTGAGGAAATACGGAAGCATTTTCGGCTTGCCTCCGTCTCAACCGCCCATTTTCATGTAAAGAAATTACAAGAAGACGGCTATCTGCAAAAAGAATACAATCAACCACGAGGCATTGATGTAATCAAACGCGATGAAATAATAAAAATTCCAATAATGGGAACTATTACTGCGGGCCAACCGATTGAAGCAATAGAAGTCCCAGATTCAATGGTCGCAATTTCTAAAAAAGAAATAACTGCGAACCAAAAACATTATGCTTTACGGGTCCGAGGCGATAGCATGATCAATGATGGTATATTTGATGGCGATGTTGTTGTAATTCGCAAGCAAGAGACCGCCGACGATGGCCAAACAGTCGTAGCAATTATTGATGATAATGAGGCTACTCTCAAAAAAATTTACACAGAAAAATCGCGCATTAGATTACAACCAGCAAATCAAGAAATGTTGCCTTTCTACCGAAAAGAAGTAGAGGTGCGAGGTGTTGTAGTCAAAATCATAAGAAATTTAGAAAATGGCACCCAGGATAATACACTCGCTTATAAGAAAAAAGTCTTTTTGGATCGCATAAAAAGCTCTAACCCCAAAAGTCAAAATAAATATAAAAGGGTTGTCCTTTCCCCTATTAGATATGCCGGGGGGAAAACTTTAGCAGTTGGGCATGTTATTGAATTATTGCCCGATAATACAAAAAGAGTTGTTTCACCTTTCTTCGGCGGTGGTTCAATTGAAATAGCTATGAGCAAAGAGTTAGATTTAGAAGTAATCGGTTATGACATTTTTGATATTCTTTGCAATTATTGGAAATTTCAAATAGAAAAACCAGAACTTCTTTATAATAAATTAAAGGAATTAAAACCAAACAAAAAAACCTTTGAAAAAATAAGGTTAATTTTAAACGATGTGTGGAAGAAAAAGATTAAGTTAGACCCGCTAACACTCGCAGTTTATTATGTCTATAACTTTAATCTCTCCTATGGTCCCGGATTTATGGGCTGGTCGTCTGAGATTTACTTGGATGATAAAAGATACAAAAGAATGATAGAAAACATTCGGGATTTTAACCCCAAAAATCTAAGGGTGGAATGTGCGGACTTTCAAGAAGTAATTAAAAATCATCCTAATGACTTTCTATATTGCGACCCTCCATATTATATCGGAAAAGACTCAAAAATGTTTAAAGGGATCTATCCGATGAGAAATATACCTGTTCATCACAACGGATTCCCACATGAAGCCCTAAGAGATCTATTAAAAAATCATAAAGGCGGTTTTGTGCTTTCTTATAATAATTGCCCAACAATAAGAGAATATTATAAAGATTTCCAGCAATTCTTCCCCAGTTGGCAATATACAATGGGCCAAGGAGAAACAAGAATTGGCTTAAATAGAAAAAATGGCAACGGTAGCCATGTAAAAGAATCTCATGAGATAATTGTTTTTGGTCCGCCTAAAAAATAGAGCTATTTTCTATTCAATCTCTTTCGATGGTACAAATTATGTTTTTTGGCTAAATCTGGTGGATACGGCTTATGATTCTCTTGGAAATTCCAATCGGGATATTTCTTCTCTCTTAAAAAATAGTCAGATTTACACAAATCTTCCATCTCTTTAAAGCTTGCGATTTCTACTTTTTTAGGACCAAACAACCCGTTAACCGTAGCCAATGTTCTAGGAGAAGTTATCATAAATAGTTCTACCTTTGATTTGCTTTTAAGAGCTCTTTCAATAAGTAAATGAGCAACAAACCGAGGGACGCCCGGACTGCCCGTCATAGCGGATACATAAAAAATCATAGTTGCTTTAATCCCTCCTTTTGAAGTAGAGCCGCCAATTTTTTTAATAATCCCGTCTTGAACTATTAAATAAATCCTTGCCGAATTATCAGTAAGCACCTTCTTATCAAGGGTAGGCAGATATTTAATATCTATCTTATTTCTATGATGTTTTTTTAATATAAAATCGCCTACTTTAATTGCTGTTTTTACATCTTTAATATTCATAAAAATTATGTGTTAAAATCACGATTTATACTTTTAGGATAGCACCTCGAATAAAAATTGGCAATCTTTTAATGGTGAAATCCGACAAAATATGTCAGAATAGAAGATAGATGAAAAATGAGTATGGAAAATAATATGACACCAGAAGAAAAATTTAATCAAAAAATGTGGTGGCTTTTACAGCAAATCAAAGAAGCTGATCTTTTGAGATCTCCCGAGGAACCATTTGAATTTTTAATCCAGCAACAAAAAGACGCACCCCCCAAAGACGACCAAAGAAAACTCGTTTATAAATTAGAAAACTTAAAAGCCATAAAGATTAGTAAACAATTTACCTATATAGACTCCGGCCTTACTAAAGTTATATTTAAAGAAAATGCTTCAGAAAGTGAAGCAAATGGCTTTCATTTAAAAATCCTGCCGAAATTTGATGAAGTTTATGGGGAATTTAGAGAAAAAGCCGAATTGTTAAAAGAGAACACAACTAAAAAAGAATTAAAACAAAAGAGTGGCACAATTGATAAAATCATTATTGTAAAACCGAAAGACGGTAATAGATTCAAAATAATAATCAATGATGATTATCACCAAAGGCCGCTTGATGGCGACATGGCCAAGCCAAGCTGGAATTTATTATTCAGAGTGGCCGATGGTGATCTTATCGAAGATCAAGAATATAAATCATCATTTGATTTTTTTAATAGTAATGAAAAATGCAGATTATATACACAAACGGGCTATCCAAAAACAAAAATACTAAAAAGAGAAAGCGGGTATATCAAACCGGCTGTTAAAATGGAAATCATCACCGAGAAAGCATACAAACAAAGATGTAAAAAGGGCTGAAATACGGCTTAAAAAAACTTAAAATGTGGATAACTTCGGCACCGCTTCAAAAAAGCGGTGTTTTTTAATTACGCTTAAAAGTTTTCGGCATTTTTTAAGCGTTTTGTAATTGATAAATTTTAGATAGAGATAAAATTACTAACTTTTGTGAACATGTCGAACAAAAACGCACAACTGAATATCAAGCAAATTGAGGAAATGGTGGCCGAACGGCTGGCCGAGATTTTAGTTCAGCAATTGGAATGGCAGAGAGAACAGCAAGAAAAAATTAAAGAGAAAAATAAGTATGGAAAAGATAAAAGAAAAATTCATAACCAGTGATTTCTATACCGCTGTCTTTTTAATGGCCAGCGGATATAAGCTATTCGGAATCAACAAAACCGAGCCTCGGCGCTATCGCTTTATTTTTGAGGACGATAAAAATAGAGCGAAACTGCTCGAGGATTTTTTTAATAACAAAACAAAGGTTGAAGCAAGAAAGTTTATTGGCGCCATAAAAGAGCTGAAGTCGCTGATGTATAACGACGCTATTTAAGCCGGCAAATCAATATGGAAAATGTAAAACCAACAATTGATAATAATGACTTCATCCGGCTACCAAGAAGCATAAAGGAATTTTATCTGGACAGATTTTTACTGCTCGAGGAATTTATTGTCTTGGTTTGGCTCTGGTTCGGCGCCAATCCCAAAACCGGCAGGATTAATGTCAGCTACGAAGGATTGAGTAAAGATTTTCAGGAAAGATACTCAAAAAATCAGATTAACAAGATAATGCTCGAGCTTAAGCGGAAGAAGCTGATATGGTATCCCAGACAGCAAGGCCGCAGAAGTTCTTTTAATGTGGATATCCAGAATTATCCGCTAAGTAAAGGCAAGCCCAGAGATATTACTGAATTGTTTAATGGCAACTCTGGCAGAAGTTCCAGCAGAAGTGAAAGTGATAATCCAGCAGAAGCGCCGGCAGAAGTTAAAACATCTTGGCAGAAGTTAAAAACCGAAAAAAAGAGCTTAATAAAGCGATTTTCTACACCCTTCAATAATGACTCTGGCAGAAGTTACAATAACGATAACGAGAAAGAAAATTATAATAAAAATCGATCGTCTTTTAATAAAATTTATGATCGGGTCGGTTTAATGGACTTTACTCCTAAGAGCTACGAGGAAGAAAGGTGCTGGCACATAGCAAGATATCTGGACGAAAAAGATATGAGGTTTATGCGCTCAGCTCTTAAGAAATACGGATTTCACGCCATAGAGAGCGCCTATAACGAAATTAAGGAAAGACCGCCGGGATCAATTCAAAATAAAGGCGCCTATTTCAATGAATTATCAAAGAGGTCTACAGATAAAAACAAATCTACTTAACGCTACTTTTTATGCCTAAATTGAAGCGCTTAACTGAATATCACAAAAGAGCGATGGAGCTGAAATATAAAGGTAATTCTTATCAAGAAATTGCCGATTTTCTCAATGAAAAGTTTAAAAAAAGTAGAAAAACAAAAAGCGGCCTTTCTTTTACAGAACAGACCATCAAGGATTGGTTTAAGGAATCCGGCACGCTCTGCGAGGATCATCGCCTCTATGAGGAAGAAATGGATGAAATTCACAAAGAGACAATAGATGTAATCCGTAAAGCCGGCATCCAGATTCGAGAACAAAACTTTCGCTTAGCCAACGAAATGCTGATCGCCCTAATGGGAAGCGATAATGACAGCATCAAGCTCGCCGCAATTAAAGAATTGCTAAATCGAGTGGAAGGCCAACCAAGACAATTTTTGGATGTCAAAAAAGACGAGGAGGGACTTCTTGTTTATGAATCAATTATTAGAAAGATTGAACAAGAAAAAGAAGAACAAGAACAAACTGGAAAACAAGAATAACCAGCTGTGGGTAACTCGCTTGGCTTGTGCCAAGGGTAAGCACATAATGGGGGTTGCCAAAAAACAATATGAAAAATGCATTAATTTACTGCCGAGTATCAACCGAAGAACAAGTTAAAGAAGGCTACTCTTTAGACGCGCAGGAAAAATTCTGCGCTAAATTTGCTGAAAACGATGACTACCGAATCGTGGAAGTATTTAGAGATGAAGGCAAAAGCGCCACCACCCTTGATAGACCAGCCCTTCAGGATCTTTTAGCCAAATGCCAGCAGGATGACTCTGTTGACGCTGTATTCGTTCAGGAAACAGACCGGCTGGCCAGAAACACCAAAGATCATCTGACCATCAGGGCTGTGCTCCAAAAAGCAGGAGTTAAGCTCGTTTCTGTTGCCCAGCCAATGCTTGATGACAGCCCGGAAGGCAATATGATTGATACGATTTTGGCCAGTGTTAATCAATTTCAATCTGACCTTAACAGCCGAAAGACCAAAAAAGGCCTGCAGGAAAGATTTGACCAGGGCTGGTGGCCGGGCTGGGTGCCGCTCGGTTATCTTAATGTGGGTGTGGGCGGCAACGCTGACGGCCGCAAAGCCAAAAAGATTATTAAAAAAGACCCGAAAAGATTTGATCTGATTAGAAAAATGTTTGATATGGTTTTGAGCGGAAACTACTCTGTCCCTCAAACTCACACTATCGCAGTTACCGAGTAGGGTTTTAGAATGCCCAACGGAACTAAAATGTCCCGAAGCACTTTTTACTCTGTTATTGGCAATCCTTTTTATTATGGCTATTACGAATATCCAAAAAAGTCTGGCATCTGGCATAAAGGAAAACACCCGGCCATGATCACCAAAGACGAATACGATCAAATTCAAAATATGATCAGGCCAGACAATATCAAGCCAATGAAGCACGTATTCGCTTTTACGGGTTTAATTAAATGCGGTGAGTGCGAAGCCACGATCACAGCCGAACATAAAACCAAAAGACAAATAAATGGCAATGTCCATTATTACACTTACTACCACTGCACTAAACGAATAAACAAAAACTGTTCTCAAAGAGTAATTCAGGTGCAAGATTTAGAAAAAGAGATCGCTGAGATATTGGGAGGTTTGACCATACCGCCAGAATTCAATGAATGGGCAATGAGCTGGCTTAAAGACGAAAACCACAAAGAAGCTGATGATAGAAACGATATTTTAGATACTCAACAAAAATCATACAATGAATGCATTAAGAAAATTGACAATCTGATTGATATGCGAGCTGGCGGTGAGATTAGCGAACAGCAGTTCAAAGACAAGAAAGCCAAAATTGTTAAAGAAAAAATGCACTTGCAGGAATTATTAAAAGATACAGACAAACGAGTAGACAATTGGCTGGAACGAGCAGAGGAAGCGTTGATATTTGCCCAAAACGCCAAACTTGCCTTTGAAAATGGAACATTACAGAGAAAAAGAGAGATACTAAACACCTTAGGTTCGAACCTCCTGTTAAAAGACAGAAAACTGCGTATTAACTTGGAAAATTGCCTTTTGCCCATGCAAAAAGTCGATACTGGGTCCGGCAACAAAAAAAGCGGGTTCGAACCGCTTGATTTGTGCGTAGATAAAAGGAAAAACACCGCTTCAGGCGGTGTTCGTCCAGATTGGCTCCCCTTCAAGAACGCACTTACTCGGTTTGATTGGAGAGCATTTAGGGTTGAGCTGGACGCCTTTGTCTCAACTTATAATATCTCTTTGGGCGGAAATTGGGGCGGAGTATAACAACTTCCAGAAACATTTGTATCAGCAGGGATAGCTTGAGTATTGGTGGTAATTGTGGTGCTTTCTTGGTTTATATTTTTGAGAATACCCGTCTGCAATTTCCAAGTCCATTCTAAAATAAACTTCTGTTTTTCTGCAAATTGTTGAGCCTTATTTTTATCGGCTTCTAACTCTTGATATATGTTTTCTATTGCCTTTTTGGTATCCTCAAAAAAACAACTTACACTTAACCAGACGTGAGGCGTTTCCGAGCTTTTATCCTGAATTTGCAAGTGTCTGCCATCGGGGAGAGTGGTAATGAAGTTGTGAACGAAAAAACTATGGCTAAGTCTGTGCCTAATTAAATTAAATAAAAAACTGATAAAATCCTTATTCTTATAATTGCCGCTCATTTTAGAGAGATAATTAACACAGAAAAACTCAAAATCATCTGCCTTACCAACCCTCTCAAACTCATTATTTTTTTCTCTTGCTTCTGAGGGAACACTCCAATTAGTATCAAAATTTATGCAATAACCAAAAAAGGCTACGATATTTAACAAATATAAAATAGAGGGATAACCTACCTGTTCTTTTATCATTCGGTTCATATCGTATAAAAAATAAGAGCTTACATTCTGTTGATGTCTTTTGGCGTGAGCTTCATTCCATTCTTTGCCGTCATAACCAACATATAACTCAAAAAATTTCTGTATATCTTTGTCCATTTATTTAACAATGGTTTACTTTTATATTAAGTTATTCTAAACTAATCTAATAAAATAGTAAACGAATGGTTTTAGACAATTATAAAAATATAATTAACGAAATAGTAATCTACAAAGATAAGGAGAAAGACCCCGAAAAAAAGAAAAGTTGGGAGGCTTTTGAGCTTAACACCAGACGACTTGATAGAACTATTGAAATCCAAAATAGAATAAAATTACTATATAAACAAAATAGGTTTATTGAATGTATTTGCTTTATAAGTCAGTTTGCTGAATTTAAGTTAAAAGAGCTTATTAAATTGTATGTTGATTTATCCTTACTGCTTAATAAGAAAATAAAAATTGGGGAGAATTGGCAAGAGAAACCATTGGGGACACTAACCAATACAGCAAAAAAATTGTTAACCGATGACAACTTAATGAAAAGATTGAAAGATTTTAACAATTTGAGAATAAAATCAATACATAAAATCTTTGATGTTAATTATCAAATAGCAGAAGTTGAGGAAGAGATAAATCAATATCTGAAAACTAATGATTATTACGAGAACATTATAAACCCCATACAAAGATACTCCACGATAATAACAAAGGAAATTTTTGATTACAAAACTAATCTTGAACCCGTGCCAGAAGAAAGCAAAATTATCGTTTCTAATCTGTTGCGAGAAATGGAAAAAATTGACCCATTGCTTAAAAATCAAGAGCTGAAAAAACAAATAAAATTATGAGTAGCGTAGCCGAAAACTTAGAGCGACATTATAGAGCTTTTATAGACCAGCAAAATGAGTGGGGGTTTTTCTTGGGACTGGCTTATTATGTAAACTTTATTTTAGAAACACCAGAGACCGATAAAATTACCGATTTACTGCTTAAAGAGAGAAGAAATGAAGAGAAGAAGATAAAAGACTTAGGAGATGAAGTGTTGAAGGAAGTAGAACCAGTAATAAAAGATTTAATTAGAAAAATACAAAATGCAAAAATATCTTATCCTGCCCTTGATAATGAGATAAAAGACTACGAAGGATATAAAAATAAAACAATCAAAGGAAGCGAACCTCCTCCCGTTTGCTTTGGCAGGATTTTACATAACACAATAAGAAGCCTTTCTGAAAATGGGCATAAAGAATTAGTAAAAGATTATATTAGAGAAGAAAGGGGCATTCTTTATACAGACAAACACAAATTTTCAAAAAAATTATACGCTTATAATTTAGCAAGGAAGAAATATGATGAAAAATTAGAAATTACTTTCTGGGGGTTTTGGGATTATATCTCTTTTGCCTATCTTGCGGTTTTGAAAGCGGACGAAACGCTTGAAAATCTAAGAAGAGAAAAGGCAGACTGGTTTACTATCAGTAATTTGGTCGGATATTTCGGTGAAATGAAAACGATTAAAGATGGCGATATTAGAGACTTAATAGTTGAATTTAAGAGAGAGAAATACGAACCCTATGCGACAAACCTACATAATTATTTGCTTAAAGAATTGAGCACTAATAATAAAAAGGCAAAGCAAAAAGTTGAAATCGGGAAGAGTGGTAAAATTAAAAAAATAACTATAATAGAATTGAAAGACAGAAAACACCTGCTCGCCGTTAATGACGACTATAAGAATGTTAAAAAAATAAGGAAATCAAAATACTACCCTATTTTTATTGAGGAAATTGCAAAAAGAGAAGTTCTTAATAGAACTGATAATAACAAAATTTCTAATGAAATGGCGGAATATTTTAATAATAATAAAAAATGTCTTGCTTATATGAATGGTAAATATGGATTAACTGCCATTTTTACTGGCGACGAAGAGGAGAGGGAGATTAACTGGGAGATAAAAACAGAAATAATCAACGAAGATGATTACTTGAAACGCCTTAGAAAAATAACAAAAAAATAGCTTACCAAGCTTACCAAGACTTACCAAGCATTTTAGAAAGTAAAAAGCCGAACAAAATCGGCTTTTTTTGTTTGTGTTCGCAAGGTTGAGGTAAGCTTCTTGGTTGTGAAATAATTGGGGCAGAAGCTAAAAAGTATGAAGTTAGAAAGCCCCAACGAAAATCAAATAAAGAAAGACGAAGCATACTGGAAAGCGAGGCAAAACCTTTTCGGATTTTTTAGTTTGCTTTTAGAAGTTGATATGAGAGTTAATCCGCACCTTTACAAAAATAAAGAAACTAAAGAACCGAAAAAAGAAACTGAAAAATAATCCTATGCCTAAATATAATATCAACTTAATTACGGCAAGGAGGAGCTACTACATAAACGAGATAGTGTTTCTTTTGAAAATAACCAGAAAAACCTGCGGACTTTGGATAAAACAGGAGGGATTAAAAACCATTGAGGGTATAACTCCTTTTGTGATTAAGGGTTATGATTTGATAGATTTTATAAAAGAAAAACGGGCGAAAGGAAAAATCCCAGTAAAAGAAAACGAGTTTTTATGTATGAAGTGCCGACAAGGGGTTAAGCCAAAAACTGGGAGTGAGCAAATACTAAAAACGGGCAAAAGGATAGGGAAAGATAACCACGAGCAGTTAAGAAAAACAGGGATTTGCGAGAAATGCGGGACACGGCTCTATAAATTTTTATAGGTATGCCAATGGGATTATAGTGTTATTTGCTATTACTCGTAAATGTTATATCTAAACTATTAAATAATAAACAAAAAAAATTATGAAAATAACTTACAAAAATGAGCGATTAAAAAAGGAATTTTATAAGTGGCTCAAAAATTCAAAACAATTTTCAGAAGAAACGATTAAATGCTACGAAAAGGCAGTTTGGCTGTGGGAGGATTTTTCAAACAAAGACGATTTTGGCAGTTTCAACGAAACAACGGCGGAGGCATTTCGGGAATGGGTAAAAAATAAAAGAAAGCATAACTCCCAAGAAATAATTAGCATTACTTATTGTTATCATAATTTACGATTTCTAAAAACCTTTTTTGTATGGCTATCTAAACAAAAGGGCTATAAATTAAGAATAAAAGAGCCAGCTATTGATTGCCTTAATTTATCAAAAAATGAAGTTAGGGAGGCTAAGCAGGTTAAGAGCATTAAAAATCCAACACTGGACGAGATAAAAATGGTTATAGAAACCATTAAGGGAAAAACCGAAATTAAAATGAGAGATAAAGCCATTTTTTCTTTGGCTTTCTTGACTGGGGCAAGAATTTCGGCGATTAGGACGCTCCCAATGAAAAGTTTTGATAAAAAAGAATTGATTATTTACCAAGACCCTGCGTTTGGAGTTGAAACGAAAGGCAATAAAAGGATTGTTTCTGTTTTAATCCCTTTTGGTTATGAAGAGGCAAAGGACTATTTTATTGAATGGTTTGACTATCTAACAAATCAGAAAGGGTTTGAGCCAGACGACCCCATATTCCCCGCCACTAAAATTGAAAATGGAAAAGATAACATAAATTTTTACAATACGCAGGAGGTTGAAAATAGAAAGATAAAAAGCTCTGGCTCATTAAGGAAGATATTTCAGAAAAGATTTGAGCAAGCAGGGCTTAATTATTATCACCCCCACACTTTTAGGCATTGGCTTGTTAAAAGAATGGCAGAGTTTTCATTAACAGAAGAGCAGAGAAAAGCGTTTAGCCAATGTTTAGGACACGAAGATGTCGGGACAACTTTCGGCTCTCGGGGCTATGGGAGAATTGACGAGAGCAGACAAATAGATGTTATGAAAAGCATTGATTTTGAGGGATTAAAAGGAGGGAAAAAGCAGACAATAAGCGACGAGGATATAAGCCGAATTGCAAAACAAGTTAGCGAGAGTATTAAAAATAATACTTAATCCACACTTGCCGTTGTCAACTATTGTCAAATGAAATATAATGATAATATAATATAAAAATGAAAGATTTCAAATCATCAGCTTACAAAGTATTAGAAGGGGCTAAAAAGCCGTTGCATAGTAAAGATATAACTAATAGGGCTATTAAGGCTGGCTACTTAAAAACGACTGGCAAAACTCCCGAAGCCACAATGAATGCCCTTTTAATTACTGATATAAACGAAAAAAAGAACAAGTCGGCTTTTATTAAAACAGACCCCTCAACATTTAATATAAATCCCAAGTTTAATAAAAGCGCAATCAGAACTGCCCTTAAAGAAAAGGACTATCCCATATCAAAAACAATTTCCTCAAAACAAAAAGGCGACATAGGAGAGGCGAGAATAGCTGAGTTAATAATGTTGTATGGAGAAAACCTGTCTTGCTACAAACCCATATCAGACGATGAGGGTATTGATTTAATTATAAAACAAAGAAGTAGTTTCAAAACTTTTCATTTACAAGTAAAAACTCGGTATGGGACAAGTTCCAATACTTCTTTAATAGCAGTCGCTAAAGAAAAGTGCGTAAAGAAAGATACTGCACTTGGTTTGGTATTTTGTTTTTTTGATACAGAGGACGGCGATATTTGGGATTATATATGGTTTGTGCCAGCAATAGAATTTATTAAACTTGCAAAAAAATCTTATAATAAGAAACTTGGCTCTATCTATAAGTTTATAGCTGGGAGAAGCCAAAAAGATACAAATAAATGGGCTAAATTTCTTATAGACAAAAGAGATTTGGGCAATAAAATAATAAAACAATTAGAAACATTAAAATAATATGACACAAGAAAAAGAGTTTTATCTCGTTGAAGAATTGGCTGAGAAGCTAAGAATTTCTAATATGACGATTTACCGCTACATAAAAGCAAAAAAGGTTAAGGCCTATAAAATAGGCAAGGCGTTTCGCATAGACCAAAAAGAATTTAATAATTTTCTTAATAAAGTTAAAAATAAATAAATATGAACGCATATAAAGATTTTCAAAACAGGTTCAAGGTATTAGCAAGCAAACACAGAAATTTAGTCGTGAATACCCTATCAAATATATTTACGATGAGGTTGATTGGTAATAAAACACACGGAGATTTGGCGGAAATAGGTATAGCCGAGTTTATCAATCAATTTATGTATGATTTTAAGAGTATACACGTCGGCAAAGACCTTTTCCGAGCTAAAGAGCACGAGGAAGATATTGTTATCATCAACGAGATAACAAACTCAAAATTTCCAGTTAGCTTAAAGGCGTATGGAGATGGTCCATTACAACTTTCAACTGATAGCGACCAAAAAATGTTTCCTTATCTTGAAAAGCAAGGGAGAGAAATTACAGACAAAAGAAAGATAGCGGAAATATTTTCTTCTACAGCTTTCTCAGAATTTAATAATATCAATGTGATGCCACTTATCTATAATGAAAAGAAGAAGCAGTGTAATATAATGATTTTTGACCACGAAAAAGCTATTAAAAATACTGCAAGAATTTTATATATAGATAAAGGAGAAAGTCTCGCTGGCAAGAGTAAGGGTAAGAGCAGAAAGCACCCGATTTTTATGTTTTTAGATAAAGATAATAATTATATTTGCGAGGTTCGTTATGGCGGTGCGTCGGCGAACGCACTGCAAAGGGGGCTTTGGACACAAACAAAAAATGCTACAAGCTATTTTGATAGCATTACAAATGGCTGGATTGATTACTCACACAACCACGCATTAGTAAAATTATTTAGCCTTGCGTTAAATAGCACAGAAGCGGGACATAAAGAAGCAAATAAAATCTTGCAGGAAGATATTGATAAATTAATAAAGACGTAATATGTCAAAAGAGCTTAGTATATCAAAAAAGCTAAATCTATTTAACGAAAGAGATTTTTCTCATATAAAAACTCAGGGCATAAAATATGCTGGGTCTAAGTTAAAGATAATTCCCTATATTTTAGAAAGCATAAAAGACTTAGAGATTAAAACGATTTTAGACGGATTTAGTGGGTCAACCAGAGTAAGCCAAGCATTGGCTCAAGCAGGTTATAATGTTGTTTCCAATGATACTGCTTGCTGGTCTGAAGTATGTGCAAAATGTTTTTTGTTGAGTAAGAAAGATAAAAAATACTATCAAAATATACTTGATGAACTCAATTCTCTAAAAGGACGTAATGGCTGGTTCACCAAACATTACGGCGGAGACAAAGCAATGAAAGTAAAAATGCCCTTTCAAATAAAAAACACAAGGAAATTAGATGCTATAAGAGACAGAATTGACGAACTAAAATTAAATGATATTGACAAGTCTGTTGTTCTAACAAGTTTGCTGTTTGCGTTAGACGCAGTAGATAGCACACTTGGACACTTCGTATCATATCTCTCTAAGTGGTCTAAGCGTTCCCATAATGATTTAATGCTTAAAGTCCCCGAATTAAAAAAAACTAACGGCAAACACAAGGTTCTTAGAGAAGACATTTTTGATGTGATAAAAAATAATACTTTTGACCTTGCGTATTTTGACCCTCCGTATGGGTCAAATAATGAAAAAATGCCTCCAAGTAGAGTAAGATATTCTTCCTATTATCATATTTGGACATCTGTTGTTAAAAATGACAAACCAACTCTATTTGGAAAAGTGAACCGAAGAGAGGATACGAGGGATTTAATTTCAGCCTCCATATTTGAAGAATTTAGAAAAAACGAAAGCGGAAATTTTATTGCAATGGAAGCAATAAAAAGAATGGTTCAAGAGACTAAGGCAAGGTATATTTTACTTTCTTATAGCTCTGGAGGAAGGGCGACTAAAAAAGAACTTGAGCAGATTTTTGAAGGAACGGGAAAAATTCTTAAAATTATTGAGATAGACTACAAAAAAAATATTATGGCAACTATGAGTTGGACGAATGAGTGGATAAACTCAGATGGAGAACATAAAGAATACCTCTTCTTAATGGAAAAATCCGCAAATAAGTGCAATGCCCTCACGGAAAATAATAAACGAAAAGTTCTACTTGATAACATCACCCCGCCCTTAACAGCATAAAATATGAAAGCAGTAATACTCGCAAGAGTTTCAACAACAAGGCAAGAAGAGGAGGGGCACTCGCTCCCCGCTCAAATAAGGAGGTTGCAGGAATACGCAAAGAAAAAAGGCTTTGAAATAGCCGAGACTTTTTCTTTTTCTGAAAGTGCGGGAGGCAAAATTAGAAAGAAATTTGAAGAAGTTATGACCTATATCAAAACTCATAAAGATGTTAAAGTTTTGCTTTGCGAGAATGTTGACCGAGCGACAAGGAACTTTAAGGACGCTGTTGATTTAGACGAAATGAGAAAAAACGAGGGTTTAGAAATTCATTTCGTCCAAGACGGATTTTTCATAAATAAAAATGCTACTGGCAACCAAATGTTTATGTGGGAGGCAAAGGTATTTATTGCCAAGCAATACTTAAACCGATTATCTGATGATGTCAAAAGAAGCAACGAGCAGAAGCTACAAAATGGCGAATGGATAAACAAGCCCCCGATAGGATACATTGGCACGATAGACCCTAAGGGCAACAAAGGAATGATACCAGACCCGTTAAAAAGCCACCTTGTCGTTAAAATCTTTGAAATCTATGCTACTGGGAGCTCCTCAATTCTAAAGATTAAAGAAACAATGGACGCTCTGGGTTTAAGAGGCAATACAAGGGACAATAAGCCCCTCTGTAAGAGCCAAATACACTATATCCTTAATAATCCCTATTACTACGGCTTAATGCGTGTTAACGGGCAATTATACGAACATAAATATGAACCCTTAATAACCAAACAACTTTTTGATAGAGTGCAGGAAGTATTTAGTGGTTATGATAAAAAACCTTTCAGATATGGTTGTAAGCCTTTTGTATTTAGGGCTATGGTAAGATGTTCAGAGTGCGGGTGCTTGATTGGCGGAGAGCTTAAAAAAGGACACTATGTTTATTATTCTTGCAATAATTATAAGAAAGTCCACAAGCAAAGGGTTTATGTTAAAGAGATTGATATGCTTGAACCAGTTCGCAGGGTTTTAGAAAAGATAAAATTAACAGACCAACAAAAAAACGAACTGATAGAAGATTTTAAGAAATCAGACAAAAGTAAGAATAAGTTTGTAAGTGCCAAGCTCCCAGAGCTAACGGCAGAGTTTGATTTATACGAAACGAGAAAAAGCGAAACTTGGAATAAATATGTGGATAAGGAAATAAGTAAGGAGATGTATGACAAAAAATACAAAGAATATGACGACAAGCAGAACGCTATAAAAACCCAAATGGGAAAATTCCAAGTAGCTGATGTAGAATTTTACACAACAATAAATATGATTGTGGCTCTCTCTCAAAGAGCCGAAGAAATCTTTGAAAGTTCTGAACCTCACGAGAAAAGGGCTTTTGCCAATTTCTTACTTCAGAACTGCCAATTAGAAGGCGAAAAGCTGAAATTTGAACTTAAAAGCCCCTTTGACGGGGCTTTATCTGCACACGACTGTTCTAACTTGCTCCGCGGCCAGGACTCGAACCTGGAACCTTCTCGTTAACAGCGAGTTGCACTACCATTGTGCTACCGCGGAATAATTATTTTTATATAAATAAATTATTTACTGGTTATAATATAACCATTGCTAAGAAACAAATCAAGAAAAACCTTTAAAAAAACGAGAAGAAAGAAATTACTAAAATAACTACAACAGTCACAACGAGCAAAATTATCCAAAAGGAATTATTTCTCTCTGGCGGATTTTCCTTTTTTTCTTCTTCGTATGATAGTATATTGTTCATATTTTTAATTGATTAAACTATAAAAATACGACCTTTATATACTTACTACCTACTATTTTCTACTTTCTAATAGTAATCCTTCACCTTCTTTAATTCATCGTGCTTTCTTAGTTTTTCAAGAGATTTTGCCTGAATCTGACGAATTCTCTCGCGAGTTACACCGAAGTCAACGCCAGTTTCTTCAAGGGTGTGCATAATACCATCTTCTAAACCAAATCTCATTGCTAAAATTTTTAATTCTCTCGGGCTTAATTCGCTCGAAAGTTCTTTTAATCGTCTCTTCAAAAGTTTATGAGCAGCCTCCATTGATGGCGAAAGAGCCTTGTCGTCTTTAATAAATTCGGCTAAAACGCTCTCCTGTTTATCCTTGTCCTCGCCTACTGGCGTTTCTAAAGATACTGCCTTTTGAGCAATCTTTTTTATATGATGAACTTTATCAACTTCCAAGCCCATTTCAGATGCAACTTCCTCCGCTAAAGGTTCTCTGCCTAATTCCTGCAAAAGATTTTTCCTGACTTTAGTATACTTTGAAATCGTCTCAATCATGTGAACGGGAATTCTAATAGTTCTTGCCTGGTCTGCTAAAGCGCGGGTAATTGCCTGTCTTATCCACCAAGTAGCATAAGTTGAAAACTTATAGCCTCTCCTCCAATCAAATTTTTTGACTGCCTTAAACAGACCCAAATTTCCTTCCTGAATTAAATCAAGCATGGTTAAATTCGGGGACCTGCCGACATATTTTTTGGCGATAGAAACCACTAACCTTAAATTGGCTAAAGCCAGCCTGTTTTTTGCTTCTTCATCCCCTTTTTCTATCCTTTTAGATAATTCTTTTTCTTCTCTGGCAGTTAAAAAACTTACCTTCCCTATTTCCTTTAAATACATTTGGATAGGGTCAATTTTACCTCCAATAAGTATTTTTTTCTTTTTCTCTTTCTTGCCTATTTTTGTTTTAATCTCTAAAAATTCTCGTGATTCTTTAATTTCAACGCCGTTTTCCTGTAAGGTTTCGTAGATTCTTTCCAACTCTTGGATGTTCTGCTCTATATCGGGGAAAGTATATAAAATTTCAGAGGTGGTAACAAAGCCTCTTTCACGCCCTTTTCTTACAATATTTTCTATCTGTTCTGGCGTTGCAACTATTTTTTTCCTCTTTACTACTATTTTCTGCTTTTTTACTTTTCTTTTTTTGCGCTTCTTTACTAACTTGCGAATCCTCTTTTTAATAATCTTTTTCTTCCCGCCTGCACCGCTTGTGGCGAAGCCACTACGGGCAGGTTTCTTTTTTAAAACCTTCGCTTTGCGGGATTTAACACGACGAATTTTTTTCTTTACCGACCTACGAGCTCTTTTTTTAGCGACTTTTTTCTTTTTCTTCTTTGCCAGTTTGCGAACCGTTTTTTTAATGGTTTTCCCGCCTGCATCGCTATGCCAGCCAGCAGTAGATACAGCGTTTCTGGCGGGCGAAGCATTGCGGGCAAGTTTCTTTTTTCGACGACTAATTATTTTTTTCTTCATAGCATTTAAAGCTCTTTTGTTAATTTATTGAATTGTTCCATTAAATTATTAATTTTTCCAGAATCTTTTTCTGATTCTGCGAGCTTAATCTGGGCAGAGAGAGCTTTCAATTTATCCTTAACTTCGATGGATTTTAACCCTAAAAGACAAAGTTGAATTTCTTCTTCTACATCTTCATCATATTCCACCTCTGCTCTTAAAGAAAGCACCCCAAGAAAATCCTTCAATTCTTCATCAGAGTCTGACTTGTTATATTTTACCGATAAATTATCAATAACCTCTTTTAAGTCTTTTTTATTGTTTTCTTTATCCCCTAATGATAATTTTTCTTGCTTTAATTTTTCTAAAATGTTCTTTATTTTTTCTGAAAAAAGAGGCAGATGCTGAATATCAATTAGATTTAAACTATCAGGCTCTTTCAGAATTAAAGATATTATTTTTTCTTCAAGTATTTTTTTTCTGCTAATAGGTTCAGAAAATTCTTTAACTATTTTGCTTTTTTCTTCTACCCCCCTAACTAATTCTTGTAAAAAACTTTGTTCAACCTTTACTTTCTTTAATTCTTCTAAAACATCTTGGTCCTTTACCGATAAAACTGTTGCCAATTTTTGGACCCAAAACGATTGCTCAATTTTATTTGGTATCTTTTTAATCACAGGCAATACTATTTTCCCAATTTCTTTCTTTCCTTCGGGCGTATTTTTATCGTATTTTGTAGTTGCAGAATCAAAATAAAAATCTAATATTGAACGCGCCCCAATTAAAGATTTCCCCCACCCTTTCGGGTCTTTTAATATAACGTCGGCTGGGTCAGAATCAGCTTCGGTCTGTTTTATAATTTTAATATTAAAACCTGCTTCTTGGGCCAAACCAATCCCTCTTTTTGTTGCGCTATCTCCGGCAACATCCATATCAAAAGCCAAAAGCAGATTCTCGGTGTATCGTTTTAAAATAATAAGGTGAGAAGAGGTTAAAGCTGTGCCCGAAACAGCAATTGTATTTTCAAACCCTGCCTGATGAGCCATAATTGTATCCGTGTAGCCCTCTGTAACTACGCAACAATTTTCTTTTCTTGCTGCTAATTTTGCAAAATTTAAACCATAGAGGGTATGGCTTTTATCATAAAGGAGAGTTTGAGGAGTATTAATATATTTTGCAACTTCTTCCTCCTCTGAAACTTTTTCAAAAACCCTAGCCCCAAACCCGATAACTTGGGAATTTAAATCAAAGACAGGGAATATAATTCTACCGCGGAACCTATCATAAAAGTTTTGTTTGTTTTCAGATTTTATTGCCAAACCAGCTTTTTCTATTTCTTCCCTTTGATAACCTTTACCAACTAAAAAATCTGAGAGACCCTGCCAAGTGTTTGGTGAATACCCCAAACGCCATTTTTTTATTGTTTCTGCTTTTATTCCTCTGTTTAAAAGATATTCCTGCGCTTTTTTCCCACCTGTGCTCCCATCAAGTTGTTTTTCAAAAAAATTACAGGATGATTCGCAAATTTCATAAAGACGTTCTCTGGCAGTTGTTAATTGTGGGTCTTGACGCTTCAATTCTACCCCAGCTTTTTGAGCTAAAATCCGCAAAGCATCTCCGAATTCAACTCCTTCAATTTTCATTATAAAGTCAAAGATACTACTACCCTCTCCACATCCAAAACAATGCCACATCTGACGAGCCGGCGAAACAAAAAAAGAGGGTTTTTTTTCTGAATGAAATGGACAAACGCCCCTATAGTTGGCTCCAGTTTTCTTTAGCTTTACATAACTGCCAACTACTTCTACTACGTCTAATTTATTTTTAATTTCTTCTATTTGAGAGGTGAACATTAAAATTAATTTTACCACAAAATATTTAAAATTCAACCCATTCCACCTTATTTAATAAAAACATTTGACAGAACTTTTTATATTGTTATTATTATATTAATCTGAATTGTAATTTTAAAATTACGATTTATATATGATTTTGCTCTTTTATTCTTTAATCTGCTGAAAAACAAACTTAAATTAAGAACGATATTGTCACGATTGTAAGTATCGATTTACGATATACGTCAGATTATGATTGTGACAAAGGGTGAGCCGTAACTCAAAGTTTTGATTTCAGCTCACAAGGTTAAAACTGCGGTACATCGCCACGGCGTATCGCAGTTTTTTTATTCTAAAAAAACCAGACTGTTAAGTCTGGCTTTTTAGTTTCGTCTTATTAATTCGCTTTCTTTATTTCTTCTGCCAACTTCTTTAATTCTGAAATATCTGCTTGAGGTCCTAATTGAGTAGAAATATATCCTATATATTTATCAAAGAATATCCTGTCTTTTGCCCATGTTTCTTGAAATTTTTCTTCTAATCCATATAAAGGATAAAGCTTAAGATGAACATGATTCACGCCCATTCCCTCTAACACCATAGCAACTCTTTTTACGCTTAATCCTTTTTCTAAAATCTTGGCAACTTTTTTAGATGCCTGCATTAATTCTTGATAAGCATCGTCTGACATATCAAAAGCATAAGAATCATAATGCTCCTTAGGCATAACCAAAGTCATGCCGCGAGTATTGGGATTAACATCTAAAATCGCTAGAAAATCTTGGTCTTCCCAAATTTTTTCAGAATCAATTTCCCCTTTTGCTATTTTACAAAATATGCAGTCCATTTTATTTTACACGGTAAATAAGGATTACCGTTGAATCAACTTCTTGCTGTCCAGATTGTATTTGTGGAGTAGGAACAACGCCTCCTCCTAACTGCGCAACTTCGCTCTTGTATACTGAATCGTAATAACGTGGAGAATAACTATCCTGAACATTTATCAGTTTGCCTAATTTTATTCCAGAGGACTTAGCAATATCTTCTGCTTTTTGTTTTGCCTTTTTTATAGCTTGTATTCTTGCTTCCTGTTGCGCTTTTTCCAGGTATTCAATAGAAAAACTAATATTGCCGATTAAATTTGTCCCCCTATCGTTTGCTTTAGCTAAAACATCTCCTATTTTTGTAAAATCTCTTATTGATACCAGAATTGTATTGGTTAATTTATAACCAATAAATATCTGACCCTTATCTTCTGTCCAATTGTATTGAGGAGCTAAATTATATTGGGTTGTCTTGATGTCTTTTTCATCAATCCCCAGCCCCTTTATATCCCCGATTAGCCCATTCATCGCTTCCGTATTCTTCTTAATGATATCCTGTATGTCTTTTCCCTCGTTGACCATACTCAAATCTATTGTCGCTAAATCAGGAATGACATAGACTTTTCCCTCTCCGGAAACTGACAGTTCTTGAGGCGTGTTCCCCGGAATGGTTTTAAACTTATACACTAATCCGCCAATAACTGATAAAACCACGATCAAAATAATAACTACTGCTAAATTGAATAAACGATTTGATAATTCTATTTTTTTTGTTTCTTCTTCCATTGTATTTTCTTGCCCGCCTCAATATAAAAGCTTTGGGGCGAGTAAATTTGATTATTAATTTTAAGCGACCTTTTTTAAATTAATTAGTAGTTGGCGTTAAGATTTTCTTATACAAGGCAATCGTTTTCTCAATCATAACATCAGACCTAAATTGTTCCGCAGTTTCTTTCGCATTCAAAGATAAACGGCGCCGTAAAACAGCGTCTTTAATCAAAAGGCTTATCTTTTCCTCGGCCTCAGCAAGGGTGCGAACAATAAACCCATTTTCTCCATCGCGAATAATCTCAGGAGCTACACCGACAGGAAAACTAATGGGAACCAAACGCTGTGACATTGCTTCAATCAAGCTTAAAGAAAATCCCTCATAGCGAGAAGTTAAAAGAACAACCCCTCCCGCATATCTGTTAAGCATATCGGGGATAGTATCTTTAACCGCATTTACAATAACGGAATGATTTGGAATATTGTCTTTCATCCATCGAGTTAATTTTTTATTCCGCGACATTAACACCGAAAATTTATCAACTTCTGGAAACTTCTCAAAAAGACATATAAGACGATCAACTCCTTTCAATTTTAGCGTAAATGAGTCTTCCCCAATTCTACCTAAGAAAATAAGGGATGGCTTATTATTAAAATCTGCATCTAGGGTTTCAAACCAATAATCCTCTATTGCATTATGAATAACTTCAATTTTCTCAATTGCGATACCTACTCCAACAAGATCATCTTTCACTATATTAGACGTAGCTATAACATAATTTGTATGTTCTGCTGCATATTTTTCAATGGAAGCAATATCATTTAACGGACGACGTGTCTTTATATTAAGCTCACGAATCGCACCAGATTGTTTTAAACGGAGAAAAACATCATTACATTCCTTCTCTAAAAGACCTGTTTTCGGAACAGCTCGTAGAAAACCTGTGGTGGTTGAACCAAAATGCGACACTACTGGTTTAGAAAAACGAAGAAAAGCAAGTGGCGTATAAGTTGTTCCTTGAATAATATCGTGACGCAATACTTCGTCACGTCTTTCTAATAGAGAATAGAAGAAAAGAATATTGTTAATACCTTTGAAATGAGTAGGAGTATCATTGAGTAAGAATTGCGGGTAGAAATTATTCACCTCTACTTCTTTCTCTCTCAATTTACCGGCGATAAGATCGTTAATAAAGTGGGCACCGGAACCTATCTTTTTATCACTATGAATAAATGCTATTTTCATAAATTTACTACGTGATGAATAGCCTAGGACCTCTTTCTTATTTTTTATCTTATCAAAAAACCACCTCAATTAAAAGGCTGGTGAGGTGGGACGTCCGCCAAAGGACGGATCTCGCCTAAGGCGGAAACTTAAAACTTTTACCATAAAATCGTGTCCGTTATTTTAAAAAGTCTTCTACTTTTTGCCTTGCTTCAGACGAATTTTTGACTTTCATAAGACTCTCTCTAAGATCTTTAGCGCCTTTAAATCCCTTTGCATATTCATGGAAATGTTTTTTCATGCTATCAAACTGCTTACAACAGCCATCTTTTCCAATATCTTTTTTATAAAAATCGTCAAAAATTTCAGCGTGTTCAATAATAGCATTCAGTCGTTCTAAAATAGACGGGTAATGTCCGGAAAAAAACCAAGGATTTCCTAAAACGCCTCTTCCGATCATAATACCGTCTAATCCTGTTTTTTCTACTAATTGACGAGCTTCTGCAATCGACCTTACATCACCGTTTCCTAAAATTAACGTCTCGGGCGCATAGCGGTCCCTGAGCCTTACAATCTCCTCTGCTAATTCCCAATTGGCAGGAACCCTATACTTTTCATTCCTAGTACGAAAATGTACAGTCAATGCAGCGATATTTTCCTTAAGAAGGGTAGGAATCCATTCGTCAATTTGTTTCTTCGCATATCCAATGCGCGTTTTTACCGAAACAGGAAGTTTCCCCGCCTCTTTTTTTGTCGCCCTAATAATCTCTTTTGCTAAACCAGGGCTTTTAATTAATGCTGCACCCCCTCCCTTTTTTTCTATATCTCTATTGGGACAACCCATATTAATATCAATGCCATCAAACCCAAGCCCTGCGATCATCTCCGCTGCTTTTTCAAACTGAAGAGGATTTGACCCAAAGACTTGAACGACTATGGGGTGTTCTGCTGGAAAAAACTTTAAAATTTTTAGGCAGTGTTCTCTACCCTTAGAAAACAAACCGTCTGTTGAGACAAATTCCGTCCAAAAAACACTAGGCCTGCCATATTTCAAAAACATCAACCGAAACGCTTCGTCAGTTATGCCTGACATAGGCGCCACAACCATAATCGGTTTTTTTAACTTTTTCCAAAAACCAAGTTTCATAATTCTAAACACTTTTTAAAAAAGAACGCCCAGTCTTTCAAATGGACGCTCAACCAGCGGGCCAAGTGGGACGTCCGCCAAAGGACGGATCTCGCCCAAGGCGGAAACTTGGAACCTTTTTCCTAAAATTCAAACTATCTGAGACTATACAGAATAAAACTTATTAGACAAATAATTATTCAAAACTTCTTGAGATGGTTGAAAAATTGGTTTTGGCAAACTACTTAATTCAAACCAACGCCATTCAGTGATTTCATCTGGTTCTTTTATCTCTGGCTCGCCACTAAAATCTTCGCATAAAAATCCGACAGTAATGAAATGGGCATCAGAAACAATATTATTAGACAAACTGATAACTTCCATTTTATTAACTTGCATCCCCGTTTCTTCTAAAACTTCCCTTTCCGCTCCCTGTTCAAAGGTTTCTCCAAAGTGGAGTTTTCCACCAGGCATAGTCCATGTTCCCTCACCATGCAAAGCGCTTGATGCTTTCTCTGGGTCATCATGCCTTTTTCCTAAAAGAATCTTTTTATCTTTTAGAAGCATAACTCCAAACCCAACACCTACTTTTTTATTTTGTTGATCCATATAGTTTAATTTAAAAAATAATAATTTGGTGGGGCTTCGTTATTATAACAATAAAATTTATAAATAATTCCTTAGTGGGGCAAGTGGGACGAACTTGGAACCTTTTTTCTAAAATCTTGCTCGGATAATTTTATTTCATATAATCCCTCATTTTTTTAACTATATCTTTAACTTCCAAAAATACCTCATCGTTAACCATGTTTTCCTTTGCGTGGTTAATTATCGGCCTAATTGATTCAACTTTATTACCAAATTTATTCATCCATTCATATCTTGGAAAAATCCATAAGTGGAAACCATGTCGTGACCCTTCGTCTTGATAAAGACAAACTGTTTTGATACCCAACACATCTTTCATCCCCTTTCTTAACTTCCTAGTTAAATAAAGAAATTCATTCGCTTCTTTTTCATCAAATTCATCTAAAGATACTCTATTTTTTATTGAGGCAACAATAAAAAAACCGGGGATAGGAACTTCCCAATCTTGATGAATATCAAAATAATCAGTGACAATTATTTTTTCATTTGGAAAAAATTGTTCTTCCATATTTCAATTCTATCAAAAAACCACCTCAATTAAAAGGTGGTTCCATAATCTTTAAAAAGCGGGCAAGATGGGACGAACTTGGAACCTTTTTCCTAAAGCCTTACACTGATATCCCAAACTTAAGTCCCGCAAATATGGATTAAATATATCAAATTTTAGATTATTTCACAATTATTTAATTTTTTATTATTTTCTCTAAATTATTCTTAAATTTCTTATGTGATAACAGTCTTATAACCGTTGAAAAGAACAGCCCCTTTAAAAATGGACTTCTTAGGAAAAACATATATTTTTCCTGATTTCTCTTTTTTGTAGTCCATTTTTCTATTAAATTTGACCCTCTTATACTGATACTGAGAATATCTTTTGCTACCTGTTTCCCAGATAAAAAGGCGGAATTTATCCCCTTGCCCAAAATGCCAGAAGTTAGCCCAGAGGCATCCCCTACTAAAAAGATATTTCCAAACTTATAACCCCTGTAATCATAGTTAATCAAAGCTCCCTCAAATTTAGCTCCTGTCATATCAAAATTATTATTCTTTAGCCAAAGGTCAAAATTATCTTTTAGCATCGGCGGTTTTATAAACCTCAAATCGCTCCCGCAACCGATAGAGGTATAATCAACATTAGGGAATATCCACAAATAGCCCGTGCCAAAAAGTTTGGCATCTAAATAAACCTTAAACCCGTCTAATCTCTTTGGAATAATATATTGAATTGCAATTTCCATTTTTTTTATCGTTAACCCAAGAAATCTTCTAACCATAGAGTCCGAACCGTCTGCACCAACCAAAAATTTGAATTGAAGTTTCTCTCCGCTATTTAGCTTTAACGAATTATCAGAAAATATCTCCGAAACCGATGAACCGAATAAGAAACTGACATTTGGAAATTTTTTAAGACTTTCTAATCGGTGATTTAATATTTTTTCTCTGTTAACGGTTGAAATAATTCCACCATTATTTGGGAATGATACCACTTTATTTTTATAATGAATTTTAACTTTTTGAAAATCAAAGTTTATAAGGTCTTTGGATATATAATCTAAGTCATTAATGATAACTCCCTCTGCACATATTTTCCTTGAGATTTGTTTCTTCCTTTCAATTACAAGAATAGTTAAACCTGAATCCGCTAAATTTTTGGCGCATTCTAAACCAGCAATTCCAGAACCAACAATAATTACATCATAATTTTTCATATTCTATAATTCTAACTAAAAATCGCCGAAAAGGCGATTTTAAAAAGCGGAGAGAGTGGGACTCGAACCCACAAGCCCTTACGGGCGCACGCTTTCCAAGCGTGTTCCTTACCAATTCGGAGCATCTCTCCTTAATTATATTTCTGCTTTAAAAAACTCTTTAATCTATGTTTATGATATAGGTTACTAAATCCCACTTCTTCGGCATAACGATAAACTTCTGATTCCCTGTAAAGATTTACTCCTTTGAAAAAAATTTTGGGATGAAAATTTAATGTTTTTAATGCTTTATATACAAATTTCAAAATTGGCGTTGAACGATTTGAAAAATTAAGCCCAATATTTAAACAATCACATCCATTAATTCTATGTTTATGAAGATAGACGCAACCGTCTGTATCTATTAAACCACGAAGGCAATGTTTAGAAAAATTCTTATTTACTTTAATCCAACGTGGGACATCAACTTGTTGTCTTACCTTATTGCCTATCTTAAGCCCTTTAGCCAATAAAAAATCAATAAAGGATGTACTGAAAATAGTTATGCGTCCAACATTTTTATGACTTCCGTGATCGCTGTAATAAACCACCGGACTTATTGAAAACAAATTTTTAATTAAATCACATACAAATAGTATATATTCTTTAGAATCTTCTTTGTGTAAGGTTATCGCCGCCTGCGTCTTACTGCTAACACCACCATCTCCGAGCATGATACCAATAAACTCCGCTAAATTAATGCTATTTTTAGGCTCAGAAATGATCTTAGGCAAATTACAATTAGGATAAAGCTTAGGATAAAGCCTTCTTTTCTCCTGCGAGACTAATCCGCCTTTTCTCCGACCCATCGGCGTACCGGGACCTCCATATTTTTTTGCAACAATAAGTCCTCCCTTTTTACCAGCTTTAACTGTGCTCCAAAAATCAGGCAAAAGTTTATATTCAGGAACTTTGATTTTGTCTTTTGCTAATTTCAAAAAAATCCTAAAAGCGTCTTCCGAAATAGTGGATTTTGCTTTTCGCCAATCTAAAATAGTTCTAGAACAAACTTTCGCTTGTTCGCCTAAAGTCGCCCAGCTCAATTCTGCCTTATGATAGAGATCGTAAAAAAATTCAACTTGACCTTTCTTTTTAATCTTTACTCGTGGCATATGCTCTTATTATAGCATATTTTAATTAGCCACTCAAACACCCCTCCAAACCTTAAACTCTCATATCACGTAACGCCTTTATTCTCTCCTCTATTGGAGGATGCGTTGAAAACATTCTTACAAACCAATCTCTTGCCTGCTTTCCTTTGAACGGCGAGGATATAAAAAGATGGTTAGTAGAATTACTAGCTACTCTTAATGGAACAGAATCTTGAGAAATCTTTTCTAAAGCTTTAGCTAATCCTTCAGGATACCTTGTTAAAAGCGCGCCTGATGCATCAGCTAAGAACTCTCTTTTACGAGAAATAGCTAATTTTATCAAATTAGCAGCAATTGGAGCTAAAATAGCAGCGAGCACTGTTAATACTAATAACGCAGAACCTCCTTTGTTATTATTAGAACTACCACGCCTGCTTCTAAACCCTATCCTTAAAAACATATTAGACAACATTGCAATAATACCAACCAAAATTACTATTACTGTTCCCAACAGCATATCTCTATTACCAATATGAGCAAGCTCGTGAGCAATAACACCTTCTAATTCTATCTTTTCTAATTTATTTAAAAGCCCTCTTGTCACAACCACAACAGCATGTTTTGCATCCCGGCCAGTAGTAAAAGCGTTTATTTGCTGTTCCTCAATAATAAATATTCTAGGGATAGGCAAACCTGCTGTAATGCATAGGTTTTCTACTATATGGTAAAGCCCTGGATTATCATCGTGTTTTATAAGAACAGCTTTTGTCATTGCTAAAACAATTTTGTCAGAATACCAATAGCTGCTAATGCTAGTAATAAAACTAAAAATTACAGCGAATATCAAAATCGCTGGGTTGTCCCAGACATAACTAAAAAGCCAACCCAAACCAATTATAAAGATCAAAAAGCCAGTTATCAAAAACCATGTCTTCCTTATATTGGAATCCGCTTGCGTATATAGTGTAGCCATTGATAGAAATTAAAACTTTACGTTGACCGCCTCTCTTTGAGACGCTTCTGCTATTTCAAATAATTCCATTTGTTTGAAACTAAAAGCAGACGCAAGAATATTTGTCGGAAAACTTTCTATCTTAGTGTTTAATCCCATAACATTTGTGTTATAGAATCTTCGAGCTGCTTGAATTTTATCTTCTGTATCTGTGAGTTCTTTTTGTAATTCTAAAAAATTAACTGACGCTTTTAAATCAGGATAATTTTCTGATACAGCAAACAAGCTTTTTAGAGTGCTTGACAAAGCATTCTCGGCAGAAGCTTTTTCTTTCATTCCTTGAGCTCCGATTGCATTAGCTCTGGCCTGGGTAACCTTTTCAAAAAGCTCTCTTTCGTGCGACGCATAACCTTTTACCGCCTCCACTAAATTAGGAATTAAATCATATCTTCTTTTTAATTGGACATCAATATCAGCCCAAGCTTCTTTTGTTCTGTTTCTTGAACGGATTAAACCATTATATATCGCTATTACCCATAGGATTAGAACGACTATAATGATTAAGATAATGTATAGATAGTTCATGCTTTTTAATACTGCTAATTATTAAATCTTGCTCAGCAAAAGATAATAATTAAACAATAAATTAATTAATTTTATTTAAAAACCGCTGACCTTATTGTTTCTGCTATGTATGGATGTTGGGTATATAGTTTATATCTAAGCATTTCTAAAAGAGTTAAGAAATCTAAAACCTCACTTCTTAATTTTTCCGGACCAAAAAAAATTTCGCCAAATTCCGTGGCTAAGTTTTTAGAAAAGTTATATAGGATTTCATAATCTGATTTCGCTTTTAGATATTTTATTATTTTTTTAAATTCTCCCCTATCTAACCAAATTCCTTTACACAAATTACAAAGGTCTACTCTGACTTTTGAATTATCATATTGAACCTCATAAAGAGGCATCCTGCATTGGGGACAAAGTATATAGCCGCGAGAAATATCAAATTTCTTTATATCACGCCATAAATCAACATCTAACCAATTTAGCTTTGGGTCTTTCTTATCCTTTATTTGCCTTAATTCATCATCATTAAACCAAGTACCAAAACATTTTGGACAGTAGTCCACTTCTATATTTGATAAAATGGCTTTTTCTAATGTTTTTTTACATTTAGGACAATCCATATTATTTTATTTCTTCAATAAATTCTTTTAATAATAAAGCGCTGAAAGCATTTTTCTTAAACTTTTTTATTGTTTTGTGCATATATGTATTACTTTCAAACCAGACAATGCCGTCTATCACGGCAACGCCAACACAATTTTTATTATTTATCTGCGTAATCCTTAAAGCTCCGTCAAATTGATTATTTTGAGTTCCACCATTATCAGTTAAAAATTTTGCCTCACCTAAAATAAACTTGTTTTTTACTTTTAATATAAAATCTGGGCGTCTGTTTAATCTTTTTATCCCTATTTCATTTTTTGCAAAATCTTTTAATTGGCTATCACTTCCTTTCAAAAAAGACACACTATTATATTTTTTAAATTCTTGCTTTGCTAAAAAAGGGATTTTTAGAGACGGCAACCAATTTTGGAAAATATTTCCAAATTGACGCGATGATGATTTTGGCTCTATAGCCATTTCAAAAATATCATCTATGCCTATCGATAATAACCTACTACCGATACGTTGTATAGTTTTAGGATTTTTCTCCAATAAATTATGATATTTTCTTAAAGAGGCTATGTAGGGATCATTTATAGGAAACCTTGGAAGTTCTAATAATTTTTTTATTAATTCTTTTTTATTTTTACTTTTAAAAGCACTCTCTATTTTTATCTTTAAGTCATTTGGAATATCGCGCTTTAAATTTAAACTCACAGGATAAACCCTGAAAAGATCGTCTAAATATCCACGAGAATTAGCTAAGGTTATGCTTTTTTCAATCCATTTATTCATATTTTTTAACAAATTAATTTTCCCTGCTACAAACAAGCTACTTTATTAAAATAGATATAATTTAAAAACTTATAAGCAAGGTCGAAAGAAATTCTTTTTCTGTTATTATCACGGAAATTTGTAAGAAAGAAAGAAGAATACTTTTCGCGCTCTTGATTTAGCTCTTTATTAAAATTTTCCATCAACGCTTCCTGTTCTCTGATTGGGATTTCTTTTTTAAAAATTAAATGTGCCATATTACGGGAAGTATTCTTCCCTACTAATCCATGTATATTATAATTTCTTATATCTTCTAATTGAATTTTTTTGCCATTCTTGCTGTCAATTGCTCTCAAAAATAAAATATTTTTTCCCAGCGCTTTTTTTATGTTTTGGTTTATTTTAAAAACCCTTTTATCTTTTATATTCTGCAAAGCCATCTCTATTTCATACTCTCCTGATTGCAAATAATCTTCGGTTAGACGAAAAATTCCTAAATAGTTTTTTGTGCTCTTTATTTTATCTATAAAATCGCCTCCGAATTGCCACCCGAATTTTCTTTCAAGAATAAAATTAATGTTTTTGTTGTCAGGGATAATAGTCGCTGGAATTTCGTTCTTGCCACTAATTTTATTTTTCTTTTTATAATAAAAAGAGACAACATTATAGGTCGTATCTTCAAAGACTTGCTCAGAAAAAATATTCAATTTTACAATTTCAAATTTATCAAAAAATAGATTTCTGATTTTTTTTGAATTTTCCGCACAAAGGAAATTTAGTGGAACTATTAAAATACCTTCCTTACAATTCAATATTGAAAATATTGAAACTTGATATAAGTCATCAAAATTCGAACAAATGCCGGAAAAAAATCTTTCTTTCGTTTTTTGGTCAGCTTTGTTTTTATGCAAATACGGGGGGTTCGTACAGATAAATTTGGATTTTTTAGAATAATTTATTGAATCATTATAAAAAACATTTTTATTGTCAACGTATCTTTTATCGCAATCAAAACCAATTACTTTCTTGCAATTATTTTTTTGAGCCCACTTCAGTAAATCTTGATTGCCAGCAAAAGGGTCAACAACTTCTTTGTTTTTTACAAATTTTTCTAATCCTTGTAAAATATAATCTGAGTTAGTCGTAAAAAATTGACCGGATTGTTGTTTATTCATCTTTGTTTATTCATCTTTATAAATTTCTTTTATTCTAACAAAAAATCCTCCGGATTTCAACAAGAGGATTTTTTATATCTATACCCTATACCCTATACTAGTATTCCATCGGCATCTGAGGCATTGAGAACTTATCTTCTTTTTTTGGCAATTCAGCGACTACCACTTCGGTCGTCAATAAAATCGCTGCTGCTGAAACAGCATTTTCCAAAGCAGACCTTACAACCTTAGTCGGGTCAACAACGCCAGCTTGAATTAAATCTTCGTATTTCATGGTCTCGGCATTAAAACCAAAGCTTCCTTTTTCTTTTCTGACTTTATCGGCAACAACAGCACCATCTACTCCAGCGTTTTGACTTATTTGACGAATTGGCTCTTCAAGAGCTCTTTTTAAAATATTAATACCGGTTTTCTCTTCCTCTTTAGCATCAACTTCATCTAGAGCGCTTATCGCTCGCAATAATGCCACTCCGCCACCGGGAACAATTCCTTCTTCTACTGCAGCTTTAGTAGCATTTAAAGCATCTTCTGTTTTGTGATAACGGGCTTTCTGTTCTACTTCAGTAGCGGCTCCAACTTTAATGACACCTACACCACCTGCCAATTTTGCCAATCTTTCTTGAAATTTTTCTTTGTCAAAATCAGAAGTAGTTTCTTTAATTTCTTTTTTGAGTTGATTAATTCTTGCCTCAATTACGTTTTTATCTCCTTTGCCCTCTACAATAATAGTATTTTCTTTAGAAGAAATTACTCTTCTTGCGCGACCCAGCGTATTTATTTCAATATTTTCTAATTTCATTCCTTTCTCTTGAGAAATTACTTCCCCGCCAGTAACACAAGCGATATCTTCCAACATTTCTTTTTTCCTATCACCAAATCCCGGAGCTTTTATCGCTAAAGCATTAAAAATTCCACGAAGCTTATTAACCACTAAGGTGGCTAAAGCATCTCCATCTACCTCGTCGGCAATAATAACTAATTCTTTCTTGCCTGCTTTAATAATTTTTTCTAAAATCGGCAAAACTTCCTGCAAAGAAGAAATCTTTTTATCGGTTATTAAAATATATGGTTCTTCAAAAACTGCCTCCATTTTTTCAGAGTTAGTAACCATATATTGAGAAATATATCCATGGTCAAATTGTAGTCCTTTTACGATTTCTTTACTTAAACCAAATATCTTTGACTCCTCTACGGTAATCACGCCGTCTTTACCAACTTCTTCCATAATTTCAGCAATTAATTTTCCTATTTCGGAGTCTCCAGCAGAAATAGTAGCAACTTGAGCTATTTCTTCTTTATTGGCAATTGGCTTAGACATTGATTTTAAAGCAGAAAGCACTACATCTTTCCCCTTTGTAATTCCCCTTCTCAGGGCTATTGGATTAGCTCCGGCGGCAACGTTCTTTAGTCCTTCGGTAATAATTGCCTGAGTCAAAACAACAGCAGTCGTAGTCCCATCACCTGCAACATCATTTGCCTTAGTGGCTACTTCTTTTACGATTTCAGCTCCTAAGTTTTCTACTTTATCTTCTAACTCAATTTCTTTAGCAATAGTTACGCCATCGCTGGTAATAGTTGGCGTACCGAACCCATTATCTAAAACAACATTCCTGCCCTTAGGCCCTAATGTTATTTTTACAGCATCGGCAACTTTATCAATGCCGCTTTTTAATGCTTTCCGAGCTTCCTCGTTGTATTTTATTTGTTTGCTCATTTTTATTATCAGCATTAATCCGCAGTATCAGTATAAATCCGTGGATTGTAGCTTGAAGACTATTAACCACTGATTTATACGGATTAAAACGGATTTATGCGGATTTTTGTGTTTATTCAATAATTGCGAGAATATCTTCTTCTTTAGCAATTAAATATTCTTTGCCATCAACCTTTATTTCGCTTGGTCCGTATTTAGTAAAGATAACTTTATCTCCGGGTTTAACTTCCAAAGGGAATATCTTTCCGTCAATATTTTTACCACAACCCACGGCAATCACCTTGCCTTGTTCTGGTCTTTCTTTTTCAACCGTATCAGGAAGCAAAATACCGCTTTTGGTTTTTTCTTCCTCTTTAATCGGTTCAATTAAAACGTGATCTGATAATGGTTTTATGTTCATAAAATGTGAAACATAAAACATGAAACATGAAACAAAATAAAAAAGGTTTCAAGCTTCAGGTTTTAACGTTCAGAATTTTTTTCTAATAATTTAATCTATAGGATAAAAAATCTATTGTCAAGGACAATACAGCCCCTTGTCCGCCGAACGGCGGACAAGGGGCTGTACGTTTTAAAATTTTTCTTATTGTATTTTGATTTTATCCACTAACAGCTCTAACAAGTTTTTAACGTTTTCTTGGGCGTCACTTTCGGTCTTACTCTCTATAAATTTATTCCATCGCCCTAAAATTTCCTCATCGCCTAAATTTTTCACCGCATTTTCTAATTTTAATCTTGTTTCAAAATCAACTTCGGTTTCGGCTTTTAACACCTTTTCAATAAATAGTTTAGCAAACTCTAAAACTTTTTCATTGGTTCGCTGGATTTTCAAAGCCACTTTTGTCGTTTCTAACTCCTTCTGTAAAACAAAATATTTATAGCCGAAAAAGACAACGCAAACCAATAGAATTAAAACCGGAATAATCCAAAATAGATTTGACGAGGCGATGGGTTTGTTTAATGGATTTTTTGAATTCAGCATATTTTTGAATTATGAATTATGAATTACGAAAAACAATTATTAATTTTTTATTCTATCACGAATTTTATCCCGATAAAAATTGTACCCTATTAATAAAATCAGAATAATCAAAAGAGCGGTTTTCCAGTCAATAACTCTCAGCCACCAGTATTTGGTTTTCAATTCAATATTAATATGAACTCCGCTGCCTTCTTTAATTTGAAATGGTTTGCCGTCATAAAAAAGGTAACCGGGCGCCTCAACTTTAAGATAATAAAAGCCCTCTGGCACCAAAAAGAAATAAGTGCCTCTGACGTCGGTAGTTTGGGGATTTTCCTGCTGATATTCTTTGGCCGACCATAACTCATATTGCTTGGTTTCCGGATTTAGCCAGAAAAGAGATATAATAGCTCCGGGGATGCGGGTTTCTTTAACGCCGTCTTTCTCATAGACATAGCCTTCGGGATCAACTACTGTAATTAATCTGGTTTCTTTTGTCGCTAATTTCGGATCGTCGTAATCCATCACCGTGATAATCTCGTATTCGCCTTCAACAATTGGCGCTTGAACTTCAGCCGTATAAATACCATCCCCATCCGGGTCAGTATATTCAAATTCCAGCAAGACCAACTTGGTTCCTTGAAGCTTGGAACTTGAAGCTTGAAGCTTGTTTTCTGGAATACTACCTCCTTCTAAAGCAATATAATGACTCGGCTCAGCGGGGCTAACAAATATCGGAGTAGCGAAAATTAAGGAAGCGGTTAGGTCTTGAAACTTAAAACTTGGAACTTGGAACTTTTGGATTTCGGGTTTCAAATTATAAGTTACAGGTTTTTTAGATTTGAAAATAATATATCCTTTAACGCTTTTTACCGACTTGTCCGGTTTAACCATTAATTGTAATGGCTTGTCGGAGATGGTGGTGATTTTCTGTTGGGGTTCACCTTTTTCCGTAATAGACAAAGCAATATTAAAATCAATCAGCTGACCGCCAGTTTTAGCAAAAACGATTTCGGTGGGTATCTGTTTTTTTATTTTCGACGATAACTCAGCGAGTGGTATACCCCGCGGTAAAGCGAATTTTCCCAGCTCAACTTTCGCAGTCGGTAAACCGACTCTTTCTGTTAATCCCGGCAGAGTTAATTTTACGGTTTTTAACTTCTCAATATCAGTGATTTTTGTTATTCCGATTTTTTTCAAAGTTTCTCCAAGTTCCGGAAATTTTTCGGCTAAATCTCTGATTTCTTTTGGTAGAGGAGTTAAAACAAATTCATTAATCGGCTTTGGCGGCAATAATTGCCATTTTCCCCGCATTGTCAGGGGCGCCTCTTTTAATACTATTTCTTCTACTGGCGGCAGTTTTGGTTTTTCTTCTATTTCTTTTGGTTTAATTATTTCTTTGATTTTCTCAGAAATCTTTTTGATTTCTTCAATTGTTTTTTTCGGTATTTCTTTGAGTTCTTCTACTATTGATTTTTTTTCTTCGTAAACAATTGTGCTAGAAATAATTTCCGAAGATTGCCCGTATTGAGTGTAAAATTTAACATAGACTGCCTTTATTCCTTCTCCTTTTGATAAGGTCCATTGTCCGGCTGATTGAAAAGGTTCTTGAATAGCATCGCGGAAATCGGAAAAATTAGAAATAGCCATTCTGACTGTGTCTGAACCAGCTGTAAAATTTAAAGTAATTATCAGATTATTGGTAGATTCGTCTCCGTTATTGATTAACACCTTAAAACCACCTTGAGGGTTTCCAAAAGTTGGAGTAGGCGAAGAGGGCGGATTGTAAGCCACTACTGGCAAACCTCCTCCGCCGCAGCCGGAAGTGTCAACGCTATTTGTATCAGTCCATTCTGTTTCTGTGCTGTCTCCGTTTTTAGCTTTAACTCGGAAAGAGTAAGTTTTTCCGCAGCTTAAACCAGCAGAACTCCAGGAAACATCTGTTACCCAGTCGGAATTAGTGCCAGCAGTAGTGTTTTCAATATAGTAGGAGGTGTCGGTAGGATTGGAATTGGCTGACCAGGAAGCAGTGACCTGGGAGCCCGAATCAGCGGTCAAACTAAGACTGGAAGGAACATTGGCTAAAGTGTATTTGGAGGAAGTGGAGGAATAATCAGATTCATTGCTATTTGCGTCTTTAGCTCTAACTTTGTAGGTGTATTGAGTGTTAGATGATAACCCAACATCTGTATAGGAAGGCAACTCTTGATAACCAGAGGAAGTAGCTCCTGTGTTGCCTGTTGTTTCTTGGAATTGATAAGGGGTAGCATGAAGACCCGAGCCAGAATCGGTTGCTGTATCAGCAATTATGGTTAATTGAGTAGATGAGTCAGCTATGATTGAGGATATTTCTACATTAGTGGGAGAAATTGCGTCCATATAACCGACCACAACTCTTATGTCTGCCGAGGTAGTTCCGCCATTTTGATACGTCGATGTTATCAGCAATGGAATCTGCTCAGACGCGTTGCCAGTCATCTGTGTATATAAGTGGTTGTATCCACTCTCGGATGTTATATCTTCAACTTTGCTCCAAGTATCGCCAGCATCACTACTACGATATCTTTGCAACTCAACGACGCCGTTAACATCATAAGTGCTTATTAGGTCAATAAGAGTATTGCTGTAAGCGAAAATCTTATAGACGGTATTATACCAAAAAGTTGTGCCTGGCGAGGGGATAGTCTGGTTATCAAACGGTGTTATGCTTTTTTCAACCCACGACGCTCCGTCATAGTAGCGCAATTTTGTGTTCTTTGTCCACGGATAAGCTATTGTGGCTTGCGGGTTTTCTCTGATAACAAAAAAGACCCGTCCCTCAGGCGACAGGGAAGCGGTTTCTACACCGTTGATTATATCGTATGTACCGGAGTCCCTTAACACGTAATTAGCGTCAAGTATGACCTTTGTTAATGCCCCATTAACAGAAACATTATGCGAATAAGAGCCGTCAATATTTGTAAATATGTTGCCATCTACACTCTCAAGATAATAAATTATTTTATAAGTGCCGCTTACGCTTTCCTGCGTTTTGTCAGCCATATTTATTACAATGCGTATTTTGTCATTGACTGCCTGCTGAACAAAACCAGTATAAGCCCAGTAACTGCCACTTCCAAAATCAACAATAGTTACAGGCGTTGACCAACTTGTTCCTGAATTATCGGTATAACTTAAATCAAGTTTTGAGACAAGATTTCTGCCGGTTAAAAATATTCTGTCACCAATTCTGTAAAAATGAGGATAGCTTAGTTCAGACCCAACGCTCGCAACCTGTTCAAAAGAACTGATATCTTCCGGGTTGACAGAACGTTTAATTAAAAACGGACTTTGGTGATTACTTGGACCGTTAAGTTTCTCGTGTGCCACCAAGATATAACCATCGCTTGTAACCATAATATTACCGTGCCCATGAACATCTCTGGCATCCGGATAAAATGCGCCCACACTTACCGATGGAGAAAATATCTCTGTTTCGTGGTCATAATAAGCTACAAAATTATCAATGCCGTATTGCCCGCTGGAATAAATTCTTTGCATCCACAGGAAATAAGTTTTTCCGTTGTAATACCATAACTGCGGACTAAAGTTATCTCCCGTAATTGCCTGATTTGGGTCGCCCCTTAAATTGGTAGGATAAATTTGATTTTGAGCAACAATATTGAACGCGGACGAAGTTATGCCCGTGAGAGCAGGATTGGAAGTAAAACTAAGAGTGTAGCTTGTGCCAACCTTATCAATGATTAAATTGCTAAAAGTAACCACGCCGTTTACCGCAGTAACCGTGGTGGTGCCGGAGAGGGTTCCTCCGCCGGGGTTGGCGCCGATAGTTGCGGTTACTTGGGTGGAATTATCATTAGTAACAGTAATACCATTAGCATCTTGAATATATAACTCAGGCTGGGCTACCCAGCTAGTAATACCTTCAATCATAGTAACAGTACCTTCTCTGGGTTGGGTTTTCATCCCGAGTTTGGTAGCTGCTCCAAAGATTACAACTACACCACTGGTACCGGTTTTGCTATCTGCGCTTGTGGCCGTAAATGTATGACTTCCTGTTGTCCCGGTAAATTTCATTCCCAAACTTGTTAAATCGGCTATTCCGTTTACAAAATCTCCTGCCTGATTCAGCACATTGTTACTACCTGAACCTAATCCGCTGATTGTTCCGTCTGCTGGATCTGAGGTTAAAGTTACATTATTTTCTGAAGCATTAAATGCGATTATTGTCTTGTTGCCGGCAGCCTGAGCGATTAGAGTGTTTGTTCCGCTAAATGCTACGTCATTTTGCTGAGAACTTGCCAAACTGAGAGCAAAATGGTCTAACGGACTATAATAAACAGTTATCTGGATGTGGTCAATGAAGGTATAAAAATAATCTTGATCTTGATACTCTTCTATCTCTACTTTAATTCCATTTATTACAGAATTTGTAGGGATAGAAAATCCAAAATTACTTGCATTAAGATAATGTGAGCAGCCATTCTCTCCGCATACTCCAAAAATAACTCCAAAATTAGAAGCATTTATTTGTTCGGCTGTTGGATCACTTATTCCCGGTAAATACGAAGAATCCCCGAAAGATATATACGCTTCCGACAATGGCACAGATGTATTTTCTAACCACCCTGCCCAATTAGCTTCGGAAATTCCTCCGCCGTACACAATTACCTCGGAATTATACCAAGCTGCTTGCCAAGGATCGTAAACTACTGCATAAGCATTATCACTTAATTCTGCATTTTCGGGATTTGTCCATTGAAAGGTTCCTCCTGATGAATCATCATCTATCACTTCGGTCGGACTCCTGGTAGAACTGTCAGCATAGCAGACCCGAATATTACCGCACAAACCAAAGACAACCACGCCTATCAATACGGCTAAAAAAACAAGCGCTAATTTTTTGGTTTCTAGAAAAGATATTTTTTTCAGCATCTTTTTAATTATAATACTATAAAAAACGAGCGGTGTAAAGGGAATGTACTAGACGGGTACATAGGTAACACTTTTAGGTATTTAACCTGAAAGTTAATTGGTGATATATATCCCAGTGTTTGGTGCGGCCTTCTGAAGTTAACATTGGGACGTCATACGTCCCAATAACTTGTTAATTATTATTCTGAAATAATATCACCAAGGTCTTTTAACTCTTTTTTGTATTTTATCCAGTTATTAATAAACTCTCGGCAACCTTCGGCACCATTCATTATATCTAACAAAAACTCTCTTTCTGTGACTGACGGGAAGTTTTTCTTTCCTAAATAATCTGGGTAACTATGCCATTTGTCATTTTCCAAAAATTCTATTACTTTTTCTGGATTTTTAATTCCCGCCTCTTTCCAGCCAGGTTCTATTATAGAAATCCGGTTTGTATGAATATATGTGAATACATTTTTAAGTTGTTCGTCGGTTTTAATGTGGACTACTTGGAATCTGCTAAAAAGATGGCCCTTGCGACTATATTTATCATTAAAATATTTAGCATAGCCACCACCAACTTTTTTCATAAATTGAGTGATGCCATTATCTTTTAATTGTTTTAGTAATAAATGCAAATGGTTGGACATAAAGGAGAAAGCAAAAACTTCAACTGTCTTTTCTCTTTTATCTAAACATTGGGACGTATGACGTCCTAATGTTTGTCCCGATGATTCTAATAACTTTTCTTTTTTACGCTGTTGTCGCCGTAACCATATCTCTACAGAATTGCTGTTATTAAATTCATAAATTGAAAAAATTCCTCGATAAAAATCTCTTTCATTTTTAAAAACTACGGTGTCGCCCACTGCCCGGATAACAACATGATAAATTTCATTATTAATTAGTTCGGGTCTTTTTATCGGCATAAAAACATAGATTAAAATATTTAAATCTCCCTTTTATTCTACCAAATAAAAACTATACTACAAAATAGAATTAACATTGGGACGTCATACGTCCCAATGTTAATTTATCTCTACTATGAATGGCAGAGTTTGATGTTAGAGAAAATTGAGAAGAAAGGTAAAGTATTGATCCTATCACCTTTCTGGAAAAGGTGAAGGGTTGATATTCTTTTAAAATCTGGTATCATTGATATAACAATAATGAGAAAATTAATTTCTCAAATTTTAGCAGGTATTTTAGGCCTATGGTTAGCTGTTTCTTTTGTGCCTAAAATTAATATTAAGATTTTACCCAACTCAAACTTTTTTGGGTTTCCGTTGGCTACAAATTGGCACATTATAATTCTTTTAGGGGTTATTTTAGGAATAATTAATGTATTCTTAAAACCAATTTTAAAAACAATCACCCTACCTTTAAGGATTATCACTCTTGGATTCTTTAATTTGGTAATAAATTTAATTTTAATCTGGGCAGTTGATTTAATTTTTGAAGAAATAACTATTCCTTGGTTCTTGCCTCTTTTTTGGACAACGCTCATTATCTGGGCGTTAGGCATTATTTTCGCAATATTATTAAAGAAAAAAGAAGGAGAACTATAACGCGATACCAATATACGAATGGCATACTAATGAAACGAATACTTCAATAAATCCAGCATAAGTAATTAGTATTAGTATAATTAGTATGTTAATTAGTGTCATTAGTATCGCATAATAGCGAAGCGTATATGCAACAATATTTATTGATCTTACAAATAATAGTTTCTATACTTTTAATAATCTGCATCGCATTACAACAGAGAGGGACTGCTTTGGGTTCTGCTTTTGGAGGATCTAGTGGCGGAGAATTCTATGCCAGCCGAAGAGGACTGCAAAAAAAGCTTTTTTACGCCACAATAGGCCTATCTATTATTTTTATCATTTTAGGCATTATCAATCTCTTAATTTAATGCAGCCTATCAAACTCCCGAAATTTTCACAGTGGAAAAGAATTTTTAAAATACTACACAAAAAAGAAAAAATAACATTTTTAGTGTTTTGTATTTTAACCTTAGCATCCTTGATTTTTATCGGGACGTCTCTTTATTTAAAAAATACTAAAATAGTACCGGCTACCGGAGGAAAATACATTGAAGGGGCGGTGGGCCAGCCAAGATTTCTAAACCCCATTTACGGAGAAACTAATGATATTGACCGTGATTTAATTGAACTTATTTTTTCTGGCTTAATGTCTTACGATAATAATGGCCAAATCGTTAAAGATTTAACTGATGATTATAAGATTTCAGAAGACGGAAAAACTTACGAGTTTAAATTAAAAGACAATATATTTTGGCACGACGGAAAATCATTAACATCAGAGGATGTGGTTTTCACAATTAAAACAATCCAAAATTCTGATTACAAGAGTCCATTAAGAGCAAACTGGTTAGAAGTAGAATCAGAAATAATTTCAGAAAAATCTTTCCGCCTAAGATTAAAGGCTCCCTATAATGCTTTTTTAGAAAACTGCACTTTAAAAATAATACCAAAGCACGTTTGGGAAAGTATTCTACCTGAAAATTTCAATTTGTCTTTTTACAACCTCCAGCCCGTAGGCTCCGGCCCATATAAATTTAAAGATTTGAGACAGCTAGATACTGGATTTATTAAATCTATAAATTTAAAATCTAATCGGAATTATTATAAAAATCCTCCCCATATTTCCGATATCAGTTTTATTTTCTTTGAAGGAAAAGAAGATTTAATTAAAGCCGCCGATTCAAAAAAAATAGACGGATATTCTACCGTATTTTTGGATAATGGTTTGTCTTTTTCAAAAAGTTTTTCTGCGCGCTATTTTTCAACACCAAGATATTTTGCAGTTTTTTTTAATGAGCAAAAATCAGAATTCTTTTTAGATAAAAAAATAAGGGAGGCTCTTAATTATGCAACTGACAAAAAAGAGATCGTTGATACATTAGAGGCCACTTATGCTAAAAAATATAACACAAATGTTTTCCAAATAGTTGAGTCCCCTATTCTACCTGATTTTTTCGGATATAAGGAACCTACAAATATTTATTCTGCTGATATTGAAAAAACAAAAAGTCTTTTAGATTCGGCTGGTTTTAAAAAAAACGATAATGGATTCAGAGAAAAAAATATTGACAAAAAGCCTGCTTTCCAATTTAAGACAGCTCTTTCAACGGGAGCAAAAAGTAAAGAAGTGGAAGAATTGCAAAAATGTTTATTAAAAGACCCTGATATTTATCAGGGAGATGTCACTGGATATTTTGGTTCAGCAACAAAAGAAGCTGTAACTAAATTCCAAAAAAAATATTTACCAGACTTAGGGACAAAATACTTGGGAGCCGTTGGAAAATCAACGCGAGCAAAGCTAAATGAACTTTGCACCCCGCCAGCGCAAGAAACCTTACCGCTACAATTTATTTTAACAACCATTAACCAACCCTTATTGGTTCAAGTTGCTAATATTTTAAAATCTCAATGGGAAAAAGTAGGCATTCAAGTAGAAATTAAGGCATTAAGTATACAAGACTTAAAGCCTATTATTAAAGAAAGGGATTACGATGCCCTCTTGTATGGAGAATCCCTGGGTATGCTTTTTGACCCATATCCTTTTTGGCATTCAAGCCAAAAAATAGACCCGGGGTTGAATTTGACAGGATATGAGAATAAAGACGCCGATAAACTATTAAAAGAAGGCAGAGAGACATTAGATATTGAAGAAAAGAAAGAAAATTACGAAAAATTCCAAGATGTTTTAATCGAAGACATTCCGGCAATATTTCTATACAACTCCGGATATACTTATTTAATTTCCAATAAAATTAAAGGGACAGACACAAAAAGAATAGTTGACCCATCAAAAAGATTCTCTAACATTGAAGATTGGCACATTAAAACAAAAAGAGCATGGAAATAGATTTAAAAAACTTAAAACCAGACGTTCGCCATTTAAGAGACATGAAAAAGGTTTTATATGATAAAGAATGGCTGAAAACAGCTCAGAATTTAGAATTATATTATATGTATAGGGGATTGAAAAAAGAAAAAGGGTTAAGATATGATATTACTGTTATCCCTTCTAAAATGTTGGGGGAAGAATTTGTAAAGACAAAAGGCAACCGCAACTCAGATAATTATTTAGAAATTTATACTATCCTTGAGGGAAAGGCAATATTCTTACTCCAAAAAATGGAGAATGAGAAAGTTAAAGATGTTTTCGCCATAAAAGCGAAAAAAGGAGAGTCTGTAATGAATCCGGCAGAATACTATATTGTTTCAATAAATCCATTTAAAAAACTTTTAAAATTAGGGAATTGGGTCCCAGAAAGAAATAAAAATATTTATCAAGATTTAGAAAATAAACAAGGCGCTTGTTATTACTATACTAAAAACGGCTGGATCAAAAACAAGAACTATAAAAACATCCCTAAACTACGTTTTGAAAAGTCTCTAAAATCTTTGCCAAAAAACTTAAACCTTCTCAAAGGTTGCTAAAACTTGCCGCGGTGGCGGAATTGGAATACGCGCAGGGCTCAGAACTCTGTCCTCGCAAGAGGTTGTGGGTTCAAATCCCACCCGCGGCACAACAATAAATAAATCCTAAATCCGAAATCCTAAATCCTAAATAAATCCAAATATAAAATGTTAAAAATCCAAAACGTTTTAATTGTTTGAATTTAGAGTTTTGAAATTATTTAGAGTTTAGATATAGAGACTATAAATAATCTATATAATTGGTTCGCTCGCTCGGAATAAACAAGCAAGCTTCTTTATTCCTTGCTCGTTGCCAATTATTAGAATTTAGAGTTTAAAAATATTATGCAAAAAACAAGAAATACACTACCAATTAACGAGCCCGTCCGCAACGCTTCGCGTAGCGATGCGGGCGGACAAAATCTGCGCATCATCCCTCTAGGTGGTTGCGAAGAAGTCGGCAGAAATATGACTGTTTTTGAATATGGAAACGATATCGTAATATTAGACATGGGCATTCAGTTTCCGGAAGAAGATATGCCGGGCGTTGATTATGTAATCCCCAATACCGAATATTTAAAAGGGAAAGAAAAAAACATACGAGCAGTTATCTTTTCTCACGGACATTTAGATCATATTGGAGCCGCCCATATACTTTTAGGGAAATTAGGAAACCCTTTAATTATCGGCCGTCCTCTTACTATAGAAATGATAAAACGACGCCAAGAAGAGGTTAAAAGAGGAAGTTCAAAAAAATTAAAAATCGCTTATGTAAAAGATATTAACGATAAAATGAATCTCGGAGCTTTTACGCTAAGTTTTTTCCCGATAGACCACGCTATTATGGATGCAATGGGCACAATATTAAAAACTCCGATAACAACGATAGTTCATCCGGGCGATTGGACCATTGAACGTAAACCAATTGGAAGAAAAGAGATAAGATATGATTATTTATCTAAATTACAAAGACCAACAATTTTAATGTTGGAAAGTTTGGGCGCAGTTAAAAAAGACCTTCCCATAACTGAAGAAGAAATGTTAAAAAATTTACATGGATTAATTAGTAACGCAAAAGGTAGAATTATCATTGCCACATTTTCCTCTCAATTACAAAGAATAAAACAAATTCTTGAATATGCCTCCAAAATAAACAAGAAAGTTGCCTTTGATGGTTATTCAATGAAATTAAACGTAGAAATAGCAAAGGAACTTGGCTATATTAAAATGACAAAAGAGATGATAATTCCGATTGATAAAATAAACAACTATCCGGAAAATAAGATAATCGTAGTGTGTACCGGAGGACAAGGAGAAGAAATGTCTGTTCTGCCAAGAATCGCTACCGGCAATCATAGATTTATTAAAGTTAAAAAAAGCGATACTATTATTTTCTCATCTTCAATAATTCCCGGGAATGAAAGAGCTATCCAACGACTGAAAGATAACCTCTATCGCCTTTCCGATAACGTTGTCCACGGCGAAATAATGGATGTTCATATATCAGGACATAGCAATATGCATGATATTGAAAATATAATTAAACAAATTAAACCGAATTATTTTATACCTGTTTACGCAAACCACTTTATGCTGAAAGAAGCCGCTAAAATAGCTTATAACATCGGCTTCCCTAGAGATAAAGTATTTGTTCCTGACAATGGCTCAATTATAGAAGCTACAAGAAATGGTATAAAAATACTTAAAGAAAAAGTCCCGACTAATTATATTTACGTTGATGGCCTGGGGGTTGGAGATGTCGGAGAAATTGTATTAAGAGACCGCCAAATGTTGGCAAACGATGGAATGTTTGTTATTGTAGCAATAGTAGACAGGCAAACAGGGAGAATTAAAGGCTCTCCGGATATTATTTCCAGAGGATTTGTTTATTTAAGAGAATCGAAAGATTTGCTCGCCCAGACAAGAAGAAAAGTTATTGATATTGTTGACAAGGCAGCTGGATCTGGAGGAGCGATTAATTGGGTCTATATTAAAGATGAAATTAGAAATAAAATTGGTGACTTTTTACACTCAAAAACCGAAAGAAGACCGATGGTTCTTCCGGTGGTAATTGAGGTATAAAACTATGAGAATTTTAAGTGGCATCCAGCCAACAGGCGACATTCATATTGGAAATTATTTAGGAGCATTACGCCAATGGATATCTTTACAAGATAAGAACGAGTGTATTTTTTTTGTAGCCGATTTACATTCTTTAACTGTCCCCTACGACCCAAAAACCCTCCAAAAATCAATAATAGAAAAGATTATTTCTTATGTTGCCGCTGGCTTAGACCCGGAAAAAAGCGCTATCTTTGTACAATCGCAAATTAAAGAACATACAGAGCTCTGCTGGTTATTAAATACTGTTTGTCCGGTTGGCGAGCTTGAAAGAATGACTCAATACAAAGAAAAAGCGAAAAAGTTCAAAAACAATATTAATGCAGGACTTTTAGACTACCCCGTCCTAATGGCAGCCGACATATTGCTTTATAAGGCAGATGCAGTGCCGGTTGGTAAGGACCAAACCCAACACGTAGAATTAGCAAGAACTTTAGCCAGAAAATTTAATCAAAAGTTCGGAAAAACTTTTATAGAACCGGCGGACGTCCTTCCTAAAATGGGGGCTAAAATAATGAGTTTAATTGACCCTAAGAAAAAAATGTCAAAGACAGACGCTCCGCAAAGCTACATTTCTCTGTTTGAAGAACCAGAATCAATTCAAAAAAAAATAATGTCTGCGACAACTGATTCTGGCAAGAATATAAAATATGACCTTGTTAAAAAAGCAGGGATTACTAATCTTTTAACTATTTATAGTTTATTGGAAAACAAACCAATCAAAGAAATAGAGAAAAAATTTAAAAACAAAGGCTATTCCGAATTCAAAAAATCGTTGATAAAAGTCGTTATAGATTTCTTGAAGCCTTTCCGAAAAAAACAAAAGGAGCTCGCTACAAGAGAGGTTTACATAAAAGAAATTCTTAGCCGAGGAAAAAATAAAGCCCAAAGCATTGCCCAGACAACAATACAGGAGGTGAAAGAAAAAATGGGACTCATTTAATTGTTATAAAGTATCAAAAAACAGCTCAACGGCTGTTTTTTGATAAATTACGAATAATTAATTATTTAAAATGAATTCATTTAATTCCTCTTCCTTTTCTTCGAGCAAATCTTTTGTCCCGATAAATTTAAAAAATAAATTTATCGAGGATCCTCGAGAGATAAAAAATCTTTTATCTCTCGGGATTTTTGCTTTAATAAATCTTGCGTGTCGGCTTCAATGGTTAAACGTAATAACAGTTCTGTGTTTGAGGGGCGGATATTAAACCACCAATCTTTATATTCCACTGTTACGCCATCTAAATAATCCTGCTTGCCATCAGAATATTTTTCTTTGATTTTGCTTATTGTTTCTTCTTTGTTCTCAATTTTAAAATTAATCTCAGAGTCTGTTGCATAGGGAGATAATTCTTTAGTAATGTCAGAAACTTTTTTGCTTGATTCTGAAATTATTTGCAATAGAATCAAAAAGGAAATAAAGCCGGAATCCGCGTAAAAATTATCTTTAAAGCAATAATGCCCCGATATCTCTCCCCCCATTATTCCATTATTCTCTAATAAACCCTTTTGGACATTTAAAAACCCGGCTGGTGTCCTGATAGGATTACCTCCCCATTTTTTTATAAATTCGGGGACTGCTTTTGAGCAAATTAAATTATAAGCAATTCCTTTGCCGAGATTCTTTTCCAAAAAGTATTTAGCCAAAAGCAAAAGAGTGGTGTCTCCTTTTTTAAAATCACCTTTTTCGTCTATCAAAAAAATCCTATCAGCGTCGCCATCAAAAATAAAACCAAAGTCAGCTTTCTCTTCTTTCACCTCTTTACTTATTTGCTCGGCTGATCCTTCAAATAAAGGGTTTGAGGGATGGGCTGGAAAATTGCCATCTAAATCAAAATTTAGAGAGATAATTTTAATCGGAAGTTTCTGAGAGATTTTAGGAATAACCTTTCCCGCCATACCATTGCCGGCATCAATTACCACTTTAAATGGTTTTATTTTATTAATATCAACAAAAGAAAAAAGATGCTCTATATAATCTTGCCAAATATCTAATTTTTTTGTTTCTCCAAATTTTTTAGCTTTTATACCCGTTTCTTTGCCGATTGCTCCAATCATTTCTTTGCCACTGACAAATTGAATTCTTTTTCCTTCCTTTTTAACCAACTTAAAGCCATTGTATTCTTTAGGATTATGACTGGCAGTAATCATAATTCCTGCATCATAATTATAATTGCCTACGGTAAAATATATCATTTCTGTTGATACCTCTCCTAAATCATAAATATCACAACCTGTTTCTATAATTCCGCGGCTTAAAGAATCAAAAATAGTCGGAGAAGAAAGCCGCATATCGCGACCAACTACTATTTTTTTAGCACCCGTATATTTAACGAAAGCCTGACCGATTAAATAAGCGGCTTCTTCATTTAACTCCGCAGGATATATCCCGCGGATATCATAAGACCTAAAAATATTAGATGGAATCATAGAATTATTATATTACAAGTGAGGAGAAAGTAAATAAGCCAAATGAGGAGAAATAAAAATTTATTTTTATTTCGGAGAATGTAGGCTTATTTACTTTTGACGAACGCAGGAATATATGTATGACTAAAGTCATACATATATCATTCCTCCATCAATTCCGCTATATTTCTGCGATTAAAGCCTTGATTTTTTAAATACCGCCTGATACAATGATTCTACATCTAAAAATATAGGAACACATGAAAAATTACGAACTAAGCTACCTTATTTCTCCGGAATTAAACACTGAAGAATCAGAAAAATTAGCTTCGGAAATAATCGCTTTTATCCAAACCTCATCGGGGTTAATAATAAAATCAGGAAATCCTATTCCTAAAACTCTTGGCTACCGGATAAAAAAACAGACATCTGCCTTATGGGTTAATCTGGAATTTTCTTTAGAGCCAGAAAAATTAAACGCTATTGAAGAAAAAATCAAAAAAGAATCTAAAATTCTCCGTCATATAATCGTTGTTAAAAATCCGCCAAGAAGAGAAAAAGAGAAAAGAGGAAGAAAGACAGAGCCTGTCCTTACTGAAGCTTCTGCAGAAAATAATGATGCGACAAAAGAAAAAATAAAATCAGAAAAAAAGGTCGAGTTAAAAGATATTGACGAAAAATTAGAAGAAATACTTAAAGAATAACCTGATACCAATATACTAATGGGATACCAATGATACTAATAATTTTTTCGCAATTCGTATAATTGGTATGTGATTCGTATATTAGTATCGCATTTGTGAATCTAAATAAAGCTTTTATTTTAGGAAATGTAACCCGCACCCCAGAGGCAAAAGCTTTGCCAAGCGGATTATCAGTAGTAAATTTTGGTGTAGCTACAAATAGATTTTATACAGATAAAACTGGCACAAAAAAACAGGATGCCGAGTTTCATAATGTTGTTGCTTTCGGGAAATTAGCCGACATCTGCTCTAGTTATTTAAATAAAGGTTCTCTGGTACTAATTGAAGGAAGAATCCAAACAAGGAATTGGCTTAATTCTTCTGGTGTTAAGCAATATAGAACAGAAATTGTTGCTAGCAATATACAGCTAGCTCCGAAATCAATGTCAGGCCCTACTTCTGGGTCAATGCCAGCATCAGGTATCGGAGAAAAAAACGAGGAAATTCCAATTATTGAAGAAAATTATATACCGCCGTCTGTAGATAATTTAAATCAGCCACAATCAGCGGAATTACCAGATGAGCAGGAAATAGATGTTAAGGATATCCCGTTCTAAAATACTAAATCCGAAATTCTAAATCCTAAACAAACCCCAAATTCTAAATCACAAAATCAAAACGTGTTTAGAATTTAGATATTAGAATTTAGAATTTCTTTTATTAAATAAAAGTGTTATGACTTGTTATTTTTGCCAAAAAAATATTGAAGATATTGATTTTAAGAACACGGAAGTGCTCTCTAAATTTGTTTCTGGTTCTTACAAAATAAAGGGTAGAAAGAAATCCGGTCTTTGCGCTCGCCATCAAAGAGGAATAGCTAAAGCCATTAAAAGAGCAAGACAATTGGGAATAATGCCATATACGCCGAGATAATTATTTGACGTTAAATTCAAAACAGCCCTACTCGGGCTGTTTTTTGGTTATTTTAAATAGAATTATTCTCTCTCTGGTTTTAGCACTTCTTTTTTAATTTCTTTCATTAATTCTTTATCTCCTCTTAAGGAATTTTTGGCTGTCTCTAAGCCAACGCCGAGTTTTTTAGCACCGAACATAAAAGTATTGCCTGTTTGCTTGATAACACCTTTTGCCAAACCTGCCCGAAGAACATCTGCTGACACAGATATGCCCTCGTTATAATAAATATCAAACTCGGCAATTCTAAAAGGAGCGGCTACTTTATTTTTCACCACTTTTGCCCGAACTCTATTACCAATAATCTCATCTCCACTTTTTATCTGGGCAGTTCTTGTTAAATTAATTCTGACTGAAGCATAAAACTTCAAAGCCAATCCGCCGGACGTAGTTTCCGGATTGCCGAAAAACATCCCTATTTTCATTCTTGTCTGATTTATAAATATAACTATGGTTTTTGTCTTTGCAACAATGCTTGCCAATTTTCTACAACACTGGCTCATCAAACGCGCCTGCAAACCGATGTGCTGGTCGCCTATTTCTCCTTCTATTTCAACTTTTGGCGTTAGAGCCGCCACAGAGTCAATAACAATCACGTCAATTTTTTCTGAACGGACAAGTGCCTCAACTATCTGTAATGCCTGTTCGCCGGAGTCTGGTTGAGAAATTAATAAATCATCCACGTTAACACCAATCTTTCTTGCGTAATCCGGATCCATAGCATGTTCGGCATCAATAAATGCACACACGCCACCCTTCTTTTGAGCTTCGGCGACAATATGCAAAGACAGAGTTGTTTTACCGGAGCTCTCTGCTCCAAAAATTTCAATTACTCTACCACGAGGGACACCTCCAACGCCTAAAGCTAAATCCATTGCCATAGACCCTGTCGGAATAACATCAACATCAACTGATTTTACTTCGTTCAGTTTCATAATCGCGCCTTCTCCAAAGCGCTCTTTAATTTCATCTAATGCTTCCCGCAAACCTCTTGAGTCTGACTTTTTTTCTTCTATTATTTTTTTTGCCATGTTTTTAATAGATTTTAACCCCAGTAGAAGTCGCCTGAGGCGACTCTACGGGGCTACGGCCCTTTGGCCTTGTTTTTAATAATTTTTAATTATCTAATTTTTAACTGCGGTGGTGGCAACACCGGGTGTTGCCGCAACACCCGGTGTTGCGAAGCCTAAAGTGCCTCTCGCAGGCGATTTTACATAGTTTCCGCCCGCAGGCGGAAAAAATCGCCGAGAGTGGAGATGACCAAACCTCGTCCCGATTTCTGAAAGAATTCGAGGATGCTCGATTGCCGCTCAATCGGCACAGGGGTTTAGATTATCGCCACTTTTATGGCTACTACCGAGCGTTAATATCGAGTACTACACTTTTTCCCATTCATCGCTCTCATCATTTCCCTCCATATCACCAGTCCCCTCTGGCGGCTGCTCAATCGTAATATCAGTTTTTTCACCAAAAACTTCTCTTGACTTTGCTCCATCTGCGGGCCCCACTATTCCTCTTTCTTCCAACGTATCAATAAGTCGGGCTGCCCTAGCGTATCCGATTTTTAGTCTTCTTTGTAAAAATGATGCGGAGGCTTTTTTGGTTTCTAAAATTATACGCTTACTCTCTTCAAACAAAGGGTCATTCTGGTCAAAAACCATTTTACCAGCTTCTCTTTCTTCCGAAGCCTCTAATTGATCCTGTAAACTCTGCGCAAGAAATGATGCCGTAGAATTATCTGTTTTCCCATTTTGTTTCCCAATAAATTCAGCAACTTTTCTAACATCTTCCTCTGGGACATAAGGTCCCTGAAGCCTTCTTGGCCTTATGGATTTAGCAGAAACAAAAAGCATATCTCCCGAACCCAATAATTTTTCTGCGCCACCCATATCTAAAACAGTTCTTGAATCAATTTGCGAAGCAACTTGGAAAGTTGCTCTTGAAGAAACATTAGCCTTAATTAAACCCGTTATAACCTCTACTGAAGGCCTTTGAGTGGCTAAAACTAAGTGTATGCCCGTAGCTCTTGCCATTTGGGCTAATCTTACAACTCCTGCCTCTATTTCCCTACCCTTTGATGCCATTAAATCTGCCAGCTCGTCAATAATTAAAACTATATATGGTAAAGTACGGCCTTCGGCGATTACTATTTTGTTTTTATTATAGGTATCAAGATTACGAGTTGGCACTTCAGAGAATACCTCAAATCTTCTTTCCATTTCTTTAACCAACCAGTTTAAGGCGTTTATGGTTTTATTGGCATCATATATAACCGGACATAGAAGGTGCGGCAGATGATTATAGTGTTGGAATTCAACTCGTTTAGGGTCAACCATAATTATCCTCAAGTCTTTCGGAGAATTTTTGTATAATAAACTAAGAATTAAACTATTCAAGAATATTGTTTTTCCTGTGCCAGTGGACCCTGCCACCAAAAGATGGGGCATTTCTGCCATATCAGCATATGTTGCGATGCCAGATACATTACGGCCTAAAACAAATAAAAGCGGAGATATTGAATTTTGAAAAGAGGGGTCGGCGATTAAATTTCTTAAAGAAACAATTGACCTTACTTTGTTAGGCACCTCAATGCCAACCAATGATTTCCCAGGTATCGGAGCTTCAATCCTGATTGGATGAGCAGCCAAAGCAAGAGACAAATTATTAGTTAAAGTAGTAATTTTAGAAAGCTTTACCCCTTCTGCCGGCTTGAAAGCATATTGGGTAACGGTAGGGCCCACATTAGCTTCTACCATTTCAACTGAAATACCGAAATTTTCTAAAGTTTTTTGGATTATTATTGAATTTTGCTTTATGTTTCCGCTGGTTGGACTTCCCTCATTTTTAGAAAGCAAATCAATCGGCGGCAAAATATACTGCTCTTTATTTTTTGATAATTTTTTATTATTTGTTTTTAGTTCTTCGTTTTTAGCGTTTTTAAATAAAGATATCTTCGGTTGAGCATCTGGGCTTACTTTATTTTCTTCTTCAATCTCTTTTATTTTAAGCGATGTTAGTTTTTTGAATTTCGTAATTCTTGAAAGCAGAGATGGTTTCTCTTCTTTCTCTTCTTCTGATATTTTTTTAAGATGCCAAAGAGATTGAAAAAATATTACAAGGCCAATAACAATTACTGCGCCAAAAACTATATTAGCTACTAATAAACCGAACGAACTAACTATTATTTGCGCCATCAAATACCCCAACCAACCGCCCTCTTTTAGGTTTAGATTTTGAGAACCTAAAACTCCTGCTATTCCAAAAATTAAAACAAAAATACCCAAAAATGTAGGTATTAATTTTCCTCTATGCTTTGGTTTCAAAAATATTAGACCGCTTAAAAGAAAAAGAAAGGGTATAGTAAATACTGTCTGGCCGATTAGAAATTTAGCTCCTTTTAAAAATAACTCACCACCCCTGCCTGCCTTATCTAAAAAGCTCAGACTGACAATTACTGCCACTAAAAACATTATAGTGGCTTTAATCCACCTTTTGGTCCGAGAATTTAAAAGAGGAGCTTTTATTTTTTCCTCTTTTTTCTGTAATTTTTGGTTGTTTTTATTCTTTTTATCCTTAGCCATTTTTTATATAATTATACCATATTCTTATCCCGTTGAAAGCTCTAACATCAGAACCTTACTTCATAAATCCGTAAACAAATTTTAGGCAAACTTCCCCAATAATATTAAAGACGCTATGGCTCCTATAATCCCAATCATCTCGTAAATATTTATTGGTTCCTTAAAATAGAATGTTCCAATAATAACTAAAAATAGTATTGTTGAAACTGCGTAAAAAACACCAAGCGTTGCTAATTTTATATTTTTCATCACAAAAAACCAACCGAAGGCTGTTGATGCATAAATCAAAAAGCCAACAATAAACCACCTTAACTCAATAAATCTCTTTCCCTCTCCAGCAAGATTTATAAAAAAATCTCCTACTACTCCTATTAACGCTAAAACTATTGCGCCTATTAAATAAATTAATTTCGCAATAAATATTACTTTATTCTATCAAAAAATCGCTCGGCACGGAAGCACATATAATTTAATACCCCATCCTTTTGGGATGAGGCATTATTCTACTTTCTATTTTCCCTGCCCGCATTGCTACGCCAGCCCGCAGTAGATACAGCGTTTCTGGCGGGCAAAGCGTTGCAGGCGAGTACTTTCTATTTTCTACTTCTTTAAAATAAACCCTGTTCCAACCGGAATAAGCTTGCCGATAATTACATTCTCTTTTAACCCGCGGAGCTTGTCTTCTTTCCCTTCCAAAGCCGCCTTGATTAAGACACGTGAAGTTTGTTGAAAAGAAGCAGCTGATAAGAAGCTCTCTGACGCCAAAGCCACCTCGGAAATACCGAGCAACATTTGTCGGCCGATAAGAGCTTTCTTGTTATGTTTCTTTAAATAATCGTTTTCTTCTGCAAAAGTTGCTCCGTCAATAATTTCACCTTTCATCCATTCGCTATCTCCTTCTTCTTTTACTTTCATACGAGAAAACATTTTTTGAATAATCATTTCAATATGCTTATCGTGGATATCTACTCCTTGAGAAGAATATATTTTTTGAACTTCTTTTATAATATAACGCTGCGCCTCTTCTGCTCCGACTGACTTGTATAATTTTTTGAGATCCAAACTCCCTCCACATAAAGGCTGACTCTCGTAAACCATATCTCCTTGCCTGACTAAAATAGCGACTCTGCCAGGAATTTTATACTCCACCACATCTTTCTTTCCGGCAGATTTCTTGCCGCTTGATTCAATTTTAACAATCCTATTCTCTTCATCAACTTTCGAAACTTTGCCTTCGGTTAAAGACATTACTGCCTCGCCTTTTGGAACTCTAGCTTCAAAGATTTCTTCTACTCTAGGCAAACCTTGAGTAATATCACCTGCTCCAGCAACACCGCCTAAATGATGGGTTCTTAAAGTTAATTGCGTTCCAGGTTCACCAATTGCTTGAGCTGCAACTACTCCCACTGCTTCTCCTAAATTCACTAATTTATTCCTGCCAAGGTCCCAACCATAGCAATGCCGACAAAATCCTCTTAGAGTTTTACAGGTTAAGGGAGTACGAACTGCTACTTTTTCAATTTTCTCTTTGTCTATTATATCTGCCTTTTTCCAATCAATAATTTCTCCTTTTTTAACTATAATAGTATTGCCTTTTTTGATATCTTCTACGACAACGCGCCCTACTATTTTAAAAGTGAATTTTTGTTCTATGTCATCGGCATCTTTTCTTAAAATAACTGTGCCCTTTTTATCTTTACAATCTTCCTCAGTAATTATCATATCGTGAGCAACATCAACTAAACGACGAGTCAAATATCCTGCTGAAGAAGTTCTTAAAGCAGTATCTGCCGTACCTTTTCTAGCGCCATGAGTTGAAATAAAATATTCCAAAACATTAAACCCTTCCGTAAAAGAAGACTTTACCGGCAATTCAATAATATCGCCTGCCGGATTATTAACCAAACCTTTCATACCAGCCATTTGAACCGGTTGAGCCCAAGTACCGCGAGCCCCTGCGCTGATTATGGACATAACCGAACCGTCTTGAGGCAATGTTTCTTTTAACAAAACCTCTAATCTTGATTTAACTGTCTGCCAGATAAGAATAATTTGAGCTGTTTTTTCTTCCTTTGAAAGAAGGCCTTTTTTATAATAACTATTAATTTTTTCTACTTCTTTTTCAGCACCGTCCATTAATTTTCCTTTTTGAGGCGGAACTATTAAATCATCCATTCCCCAACTAAAGCTTGCCAAAGTTGAATATTCAAATCCCAAATTTTTTATTTTATCTAAAATATTTACGCATTCTTCGTTTGAGTAATTGTTAACAAACTCACGAACAAGATTTTTTAATCCCTTGTTATCAATTAATTTATTTACATATTCATGGTCTGCCGGCAAGCTCATATTTAAAATAAGCCTTCCAACACTTGTTTCAATCATTTCCTTATTTTTAGACTTAGGGTTAGGAACTTTTATTTTTTCTTGTAGTTTTATAAAACCAGAGTCATAAGCAATAATAGCTTCTGAAACGCTGGACAATACTCTAATTTGTTTTTCATCTATTTTTATTTTATCCGCTTCTTTCATCGTATCCTCTTTCATTTTTGTAAGAGAATAACATCCCAAGGCAATATCACGAAACGGCCCCATTATAGGTAAACCAGTAGCTGGTCTTAAAAGATTGGACTGCGAGAACATAATTTCCCTTGCTTCTTTTTGCGCTTCATCTGACAATGGCAAATAAACCGCCATTTGATCTCCATCAAAATCAGCATTAAATGCCTCACAAACCAAAGGATTAATCCTTATAGTTTCTCCTTCAATTAAAACTGGCTGGAACGCCTGAATACCTAATCTATGAAGGGTTGGCGCGCGGTTTAATAAAACTAATTTATTCTGAATCACTTCTTCTAAAATAGCCCAAACTTCGGATGTTTTATCTTCAATTAATCTGGTTGCGCCTCTGATATTATAGGCTAATTCTTTGTCTAAAATTCTTTTAATAACAAAGGGTTTAAAAATTTCTAAAGCCATATTTTTTGGTAAACCGCATTGATAGAACTTAAGATTTGGCCCAACAGTAATAACTGATCTTCCTGAATAATCCACGCGTTTGCCCAAAAGATTTTGGCGGAATCTACCTTGTTTTCCAGCCAACATCGCCGCTAAAGACTTTAAAAGCCTTTTTCCTCCTGTTGTTGCGGTAGTAGTTACGCCTTTTCTCATTTCATTATCAATCAAAGCATCTACTGCTTCCTGTAACATTCTTTTCTCATTTCTGACAATAACGCTTGGAGCTAAAATTTCTAAAAGATATTTTAAACGATTGTTTCTATTAATTACTCTGCGGTATAAATCATTAAGGTCTGAAGAGGCATATCTGCCACCATCTAATTGAACCATTGGCCTTAAATCAGGAGGCAAAACCGGCAAGACTGTTAAAAACATCCACGCTGGTTTAATATCAGCTTTTATCATTCCTTGAAAAAGTTTTAATCTTCTTAAAATTCGTTTTCTGTTAGCTGGCTCTAAGGTTTTGCTTTCTTTTATAAGTTCTTCTGTCGCTTTCTTTAAATCAATCCCTTCAAAAATTGCTCGGATGGTTTCAGCGCCGGTTCCTGCTTCAAAAATTTCTCCGTATTTTAAAGATAATTCATGATAAACAACTTCTGATAAAATTCTTAAAAGCTTGATCTCCATAACTTCCTCTCTTGCCTTATCCATGGCCTGTTTTAATTCTTGTTTTACGGCAGCAGAAGCTCCTTTAGCTTTTCTTTTATATTCTTGTTCTACATCTTCTAAAATTTTCTTTCTCGCATCTTCGTTGACCTTAGTAATAATATATGAAGAAAAATAAATAACTTTTTCTAATTGTTGGGAAGATTTATTTAAAACTAACCCCATTCTTGAAGGAACCCCCCTTAAGAACCAGATGTGGGAAACCGGAGCAGCTAATTTAATATGCCCCATTCTTTCCCTTCTGACTTGAGATTTAGTGACCTCAACCCCACAACGATCACAAACCACACCTTTATAACGAATGCGTTTATATTTTCCGCAAGCGCATTCATAATCTTTTTCAGGACCGAAAATCTGCTCTCCAAAGAGACCATCTTTTTCCGGCTTTTGCGTTCTATAATTAATCGTTTCCGGCCTTATTACTTCTCCGTGACTCCATGATAGAATTTCTTCCGGAGAAGCGATTTTTATTCTGATTGCTTCAAGGTCTAATACACGCATGGGATTATTATTTATTATTTAGGGTTTAGTATTTAGGGTTTAGGGTTTAGGGTTTATGGTCTCTACGAATTTTTTCTTTAACTTCAACGCTTAAACCTATTGATTTTAATTCAGCCAACAAAAGGTTAAAAGATGCGGGAATATTTGGGTTCTTGATTGGTTCTCCTCTTAGAATTGATTCATAGGCTGATGCCCTTCCAATGACATCATCTGATTTAATAGTAAGCATTTCTTGCAAAATATGAGCTGCACCATATCCTTCTATTGCCCAAACTTCCATTTCTCCAAATCTCTGACCGCCAAATTGAGCTTTACCCCCTAAAGGTTGTTGTGTAATCAAAGAATAAGGACCAATAGAACGGGCGTGGATTTTGTCGTCAACCATATGGATAAGTTTCATTACATACATATATCCAACAGTAATTAATCTTGGAAAAGGCAGACCAGTTCTTCCATCGTATAAAATTGTTTGTCCTGATTCAGGGAGACCCGCTCTTTTAAGTTCTCCTTTAATATCAGCTTCGTTAGCGCCAAGCAAAGCTGGCGAAATTGCAAGATAATTTAATTTATGGGCTGCCCAGCCTAAATGGGTTTCAAGAATTTGACCCAAATTCATTCTCGATGGTACCGAAAGAGGGCTTAAAACTATTTCAACTGGAGTACCATCGGCCAAAAATGGCATCTCTTCTTGGGGAAGAACTCTTGAAATAACTCCTTTATTGCCGTGACGGCCGACTAATTTATCACCAACCTTAACTTTTCTTATTTCAGCAACTTCAACTTGGATTCTTTTTATTACTCCCGGCTCTAGTTTATGGCCTAAATCTCTTGAAAAGATTTTAACATTAATCACTTTACCTTTTTTGCCATGCTCCATTCTCAAAGAAGCATCTTTAACGTCTTTAGCTTTGTCCCCAAAAATTGCCCTGAGTAATCTTTCTTCTGGAGTTAATTCTGCCTCCCCTTTTGGTGAAATTTTACCGACTAAAATATCGTTTGGCCCAACTTCTGCCCCAATTCTAATTACTCCTTCTTCATCTAAGTCTTTTAATTTATCTTCGCCGACATTAGGAATATCACAAGTAGTAACTTCGGGCCCTAATTTTGTTTCTCTTACATCGCAAGTAAATTCCTCAATATGAATAGAGGTAAAAAAATCCTCTTTAACCAATTTTTCAGAAATAATAATTGAATCTTCAAATCCTCCACCGCGCCAGCACATAAAAGCGACTAAAACATTTCTTCCCAAAGCTAGTCTTCCATTTGAGATAGAAGCCCCATCGTTTAAAACATCTCCCTTTTTAAATTGAGCTCCCTTTTTTACTGCTGGTTTTTGATGGAAGCAAGTATATTGATTCGTTCTAACAAAAGTTTGAAAATCATATTCTTCAGTTTTCTTCTGCCCGCCTATTTCTAATTCTATTTTAATAGAATTGGCATCTACTTCTTTAACTTTTCCTGCCCCCTTTGCCACTATTGCTTGACCAGAATCTCGAGCTATATTCCTTTCAACTCCAGTGCCGATTAAAGGCGGCTCTGGAAATATCAAGGGCACTGCTTGACGCTGCATATTTGAACCCATAAGGGCCCTTGAAGCATCGTCGTTTTGCAAAAACGGAATTAAAGAAGTGGCAATACTAATGAATTGCTTTGAAGAAACATCTATATAATTTACTTTTGAAATTTCGACTTCAGCTGGTTCTCCCTTTACCCTTGCCTCAACTTTATTTGGCAGAATTTCTGGGAGTATTTTCCCTTTTTCATCAATAGGAACCGAAGCTGGAGCAATTATATATTTTTCTTCTTCTTGGGCAGTAAGATAACAAGCTTCATCAGTCACTCTCCCATCTTTAACTTTGAAATAAGGAGTTTCAATAAAACCATATGGATTTACTCTGGCAAAAGAAGCTAAGTGCCCAACTAAACCTACGTTAGGGCCTTCTGGCGTTTGTATCGGGCAAATTCTTCCATAATGAGATGGCTGTACGTCTCTAACCTCAAAACCCGCTCTTTCTCTTGTTAAGCCACCAGGACCAGTTGTTGTTAATCTTCTTTTATGTTCCAACTCGGCCAATGGATTTTCATTATCCATAAATTGGGAAAACTGGGAAGAAGTATAAAATTCTTTAATAACAGCCATAAATGGTCTTGGATTTATGACTTGATTGGGCGTAATAGTCGATGGATCTAAGGTAGACATTTTATCTTTAATAATCCTTTCCATACGCATTAAACCAACCCTTAGCCTATTTTGTAAAAGTTCGGCCATTGTCCTTACTCTTCTATTTCCCAAATGGTCTACCTGGTCAGGAGTTGCATTCGGGTCATTATTCAATCTGATAATTTCTTTTATGACTTCGGACAAATCTTCGATTTTTAAAGTCCTATCTTCTTTAGTGACTTCTTTGTCTACATTTGCATCAGTTATGCGGGCAGGTTTTTTTGCCGGCGCAATATCCGGGAGCCTTTGCCATGTTTTCCAACGGCCTACTTTAGACAAATCATATCTGTCAAAATTAAAAAACATATTAAAAATCAAATCTTGAGCAGTGTCGGGAGTAACTAAATCTCCAGGCCTCAATCTTCTATAAATTTCTACCAATGCTTCTTTTTGGTCAGCGCAAGTTTCCCTTTTTAAAGTTTCTTGAATGTATTTAATTTCTCCGTTATCTATTTTTTCAAATTCTTTTTTAATTTTTTCTATATTTTCTAAACCCAAAGCCATCAATAAAGTTGTTGCCGGAACTTTTCTTTTGCGGTTAATTTTAACTCCGATAAATCCCGATTCTTCTGTTTCAAATTCTAACCAAGCTCCGCGATTAGGAATTATTTTTGCTCCAAAATGTTTTTTACCGCGAATACTTTTCGCAGTAAAAAACGCTCCGGGAGAACGAATAAGTTGAGAAATAACCACCCTTTCTACTCCGTTTAAAACAAAAGTGCCCCTTTCGGTCATAAGAGGAAAATCAGCGAGAAATACTTCTTGTTCTTTTATTTCTTTGGTTTTAAGATTAACTAATTTAATTTTAACTCTTAATGGAGCCTCTAAAGAATCGTTATTCTTTTTAGCCTCTAGGCCGTTCTTATAATTTTGTTTATCTAATTTATAGTCCGAAAACCAAAGCTGAAATTCCTTTCCAGTATAATCTGTGATTGGAGATATTTCTTCAAAAAGCTCTTTTATTCTTACGTCCCAAAAATCGTTCCAGACTTGTTTTTGTAAATTTAACAAATTAGGAAGCGAAAAAACAAGCTTAGATTTAGAGAAATTTTTTATTTGGATAGAATCTTTCTCCATACTCCGTTAGAAGTCCTCTACGAAAAAATTTTATTTTAAAATTTTTTCTAATCTTCGGGACAAGTTATTATTTAATATCTTCTTCTTTACCTCGATAAAAAATCTTGATTGCAATTGTCAGACTTCTAACGGGGCATATAAAACCACAAAAACCCTAAATACTTAGGGTATCTCCCGGCTCTACTTTTTAAAAAATTTGGAAGTTTTAAAAAGAGAACTATTTTTAGATAAGCAGGGTCGGGTATTTAATTTTAATTTATAATACTAACAAAAGATAAAGCACCTTTTTTTTGATACTATTCTATTATATTTATTTAAAGATTCTTGTCAACCCCAAAGGTCATTCTGTTCTCTCGCCTAGGGTAACTTCCACTGTTTTTTCTTCTTTATCCCTTAGAATTTTTAAACTAACTTTATCATTGGGGCTATACTTCATAATAATTTTAACCAAAGAATTGTCTTGAGTAATCTTCTCTCCATTTAATTCTAAAATTACATCTCCTTCTTTTATTCCTGCCTTATCAGCGGCAGAATCTTTTGTGATAGCGACTTCACCCTTCGTACCCTTAATAATCCATGCGCCACAATCAACTGGCAAGTTGTTCTTTGTTTTTATTTCCTCGTTAATCAACACATAACGAATTCCTAAAAACGGGTAGGTAATCTTGTTTCCTTCTGCTACTTGCTCAATATCTCTTTTTGCCTTATTTATCGGTATTGTAAAACTGATATTTTGCGCTGACTCGGCTATAGCAGTATTAATTCCAATTACCTCGCCTTTTAAATTCAAAAGCGGTCCGCCAGAATTTCCGAGATTAATTGCTGCATCTGTTTGAATAATATCTTCTAATGTTTCTGAAAAATTAGAATTGGCGCCGCTAGAAGCATTAATTGTTCTTCCTAACCCAGATATTACACCAACTGAAACTGTATTTCTAAATTCACCCAAAGCATTCCCGATTGCAATTACCGTCTGTCCGATTTGTAAATTATCAGAGTCGCCTAATTTAACAATCGGAAACGGTTTTGTGTCTTTGCCAATATTAATCTTAATTATGGCTAAATCTTGAACTGGGTCTTTTGCCAAAACCTTTGCCGGATATTTCTTGCCATCGGTGGTAAAAATCGTGTATTCTGCGGCATCATCTAAAACCACGTGCTTATTTGTTAAAATCATACCATCTTCAGAAATAATAAAACCAGAACCACCGCCTATTTCTTTTTTCTCCGTCCCCTTTTGGCGATATTGTGGAATCTGAATTTGGAAATCAGGACCTAATCCATCAAAGGGGTTATAATAATATTCCTCCATAATCGGAACATCTTTTGAGATAACAATACTAACCACTGCTGGAGAATACTGCTTTACAGTGTTTATAATCGCCTGTTCTTGTGATGCTTGAGGAATATACTCTTTAATTTCTTGATTATTTTTTTCAATAATAGAAGGTATGGTTAAACCTAATTTTTCTAAACTATCCTTAAAGTGGATATAAAAATAACCGCTAGAGATAGTACCGAAGATAAAACCTAGAAAAGACGACAAAATCACCACCCATAAAATTAACCAAGCAAAACGATTTTTGGGAAGCCTTTTTAAATAATTTTTGATTTTTGAAAAATCTATTTTGAAGTTGAACTGCGGTATTTCGTACATAATTTTTAAAATGAAATCGTAATTCTAAAAACGACCGAATCTATACGGAAGCAATTTTTTATGTATCTCGCCTATATTTTGCCTATACCATTCAAAAAAAAGATATTTAAAAACAAGGATTAATCTATTCTCTTTTTTAAATCTTCTCCATGAAATTAATAATGGTTGACTATCCAATATCCTAAATTTACCAAAATTAGATGCCCTTTTAATATAATCAAAATCTTCTGCCATAATAATGCTCTCATCAAATAAAACCTTATTGTGAAGTTCTTTTAAAGCAAATAGGCAGAATCCGGGGCCCCTTGGATTATAATATTGGACAATTCTCAACCAGTTTTTATAAAATGCCGTGATAAATTTATCCGCTATTTTTTCGGTTGAAAAAATAAAATCTGCCACTGCGATAGAAAGCTTCTGCCGGACAAATAACTCCAAATTTTTATTGATAAAATTATTATCCGGCAAAACCACATCTGCATCAAGAAACAAAATTATTTCACCCTTGGCTAAAGAAGCGCCATAATTTCTTGATTTAGAAATGCCCCTGACCTCCTTTTGCACTATTTTTAACGGGAGCTGTGATTCAAAACCTTTTGCCACCTCTATTGTTTTGTCTTCGCTATGGTCATCAACAATTATAACTTCGAAATTCTTGTAGTCCTGTTTTTTTATTGATTCCAGTAGTTTGCCGATATATTTTTCCTCGTTAAGGGCGGGTATTATTATTGAAATAAAGGGATTAGGGGATATAGAAATATTTGGATAATGCATTTTATATAATTTCTTTTTGCAAAAAATAAAAAAATTCAAACGAAGAATGAGACACAGAGTAATTATTGATAATAAAATCGTTTGCGATGGGAAAAAACCCAACATAAGCAATCCTAAAAATCCGAGCATAATACTGTATATTTCAATATATATTTTATAATTACAGAACTCTTGCAGATAAACATCGCTGAGATATTTTTTATAAAACAGGTGAAGTGGCATTGCAAAGAAAAATACTGCTTGGAGCGAAATAATCCAAAGAAATGGTTTTGGCGTATTGATTATCAGAAAAACCAGACAAAGTCCTATTATTGCGCAAAAAAATAGGACTGGAAGATTTATTCTTCTTTCTTTTTTAAAAAGATAATATCCTCCGTATAAAATATGAGCACAAAGCAAAAAGGTGCTTATTTTGAAAAATAGCAAATCCATTCCCGACATTTTAATTTTTATAATTTCTGCGAATATAAACATTTTTTAAAAAGATTTTTATTTTCTCTCTTTTCTAATTTTAAATCCATTTTTAAATTTCGGAGTTGAAAAACTTTTTTATTTCTTTTTTTATTCTAAGCTTTATTATTGGGTCTCTTATTGACTCTAAAAAAAGCTTTGATACTTTAAACCACATTTTCGGATTTGTGCCGAATTTACTTTTGCCGCATCTTTTTAAGTTTGGGATTGTTACTTCTTTTATTTTAAACTCCGCTTTTATTGCCTTGATATTCATCTCTGTTTCTATCTCAAAAGCATTGCTTTTCAAATCTAACTTATCCCAATCTTTCTTCTTTATTGCTCGAAAACCAGCTAAGGGGTCAGAAACTTTAAAATTGACTAAGTAAAAATGATAAGTAAAAATTTTATAAAATTTAAAAAATCCTCTCATCATCGAGTAATCTTCTTTCATTTTTTTTTCAGAACGGCAGCCTAAAATAAGATTAGCGGTTTTAATTTTTTTAATAATTTAGGAATATATTCTCCGGGGTCAGTGCCATCGCCATCCATAAATATTAGAATATCTCCCTTACTTTCTTTGACGCCTTTTCTCATCTGCCATCCCTTACCCTTCCTTTTTACTCTTATCACTTTTGCCCCTAATTTTTCTGCGATAATCGGAGTATAATCATTAGAGACATCTACCACTATCACTTCTGACTTTTTTCTGATTTCTTTTGGGATAGAACAAATCGTTTTTGCAATTCCCTCCTCTTCATTTAATGTTGGGATAATAATAGATAACATAGAAATAATTTTTAACTAATTTATAATAGAGAGAGTAGCCTTAATAAATACCCAATATCGCTAATCCAAGGACTATAAGTAATATTGAGATTATTTTTTTGATAATTAAACCTTTTGATATCCCCTCTTTTAAAATTTTAGGATAAAAATATGAAAAGAATAAAGTTATCAAAAAAAGAAAAACGTATTGAATTCCTCTTAAAGAATTTACAATTGGCAAAAAAGATATTGGAGCCAAAAATATAGAGAAGCTTTGAAGAAAGTTCGCTATTCCACCAGATGCTTGTCCGCAGAAAAACATAATTCTTGTTTTCCCTATTAATAAATTTTGTTTTCTAAATATTTCTTTTCTAAAATTAGAATTGAGGACAAAAAATAAAACGAACATAAAGCTAAATATCCTCATCCAGATGAACCCTTGCAGAAACGGCTGATTCAAAAAGACAAATTTAGAAAAAATATATTCTAAAGAAAACATTAAGGCTGCAAAAAGGGTGATTTTTAAATAATTCCTTGATATTTTAATGTTCTTTTCAAATGATATAATACTACTCCCTATCAATAATATAATGAAGGCTAAAAGATCTGTACCTTTTAATGATTGATTGCTCCAGAATATAAATGTCAAAATAAAAATAAATATCGGCTGGACAGCTCCAATAGTTGGTATAACCCTAGAAACATCAAATCTTTCCAGGGCGACAAACATAGAATATAAGCCAACTATAAAAACAATGGCCTCCATAATTATCCAAGGCAAAGATGCGATATTAGGTAGACCGAAATTAGCAAATGGTATCAATAAAACTACTAATATATTCAAAACTCCTATATAAAAAACATAAGATTTCGGCTGCGGCGGTCCGCTTAAAACTAACTTATCTGCTAAAGAAGCTATACTAAAAAACAAACAAGCTAAAATTATTATCGGAATCCAGTATGCCATAATTTTTATATCTATTTAAAGCCTAATTATCAATTAAAGAATTAACAATTAAACTTGAGATATCAACATTAACACCATTGCACTTTATAGTGTTTGTCAAAAACAACTCGTCGTAAATGTTATTTATTTTATCTACGCCACTCTGGAGTACTCCGTGGGTAATCATAGCGATTGTCTTCAAAGCGCCAAAATCTTTACATTTTTTGTGGACACAAACCATTGTGCCACCGGTCTCAACCATATCATCAATTACGCCAACTATCTTTCCCTTAATGTCTTTTTCGAAATTTTTATCGCAAGATATTTCTATATCATATGAATTTTTTCGCTTTTTTATAAATCCAGGTAAATTATTTCTTCTAGCCGACCCAGCATCAGGAGCAATAAAAAATACCTCTGGATATTTGTCAGAAACGGCTTTCTTAAGAATACCGACACCAGATATGTGCTCTATAGGATATTTACTAACCCAATCTTTGCCTTTAAAATGAGTGTCAACGATGTATATTTTTTTCACTCCATAGATATTAATCCATTTTTTAATTAAAACTTCGGCAGCGTTTATTTCACCGTTTTTGAATACTGAATCTTGCCTTCCATATGGAAAATAGGTGATAAAAAGCTCAACTGGATTCATCCGCCTATCTTTTAATAAATTTAGTACAAACTCTAACTCTACAAGACCATCGTTTGGATTAGGAGCACCGGAATGCAGAACGACTATCTTTCTTTTACAAAGTTTTCCAAGATTTACATATACCTCTCCATCTGGAAAATATCTTTGGCTATTTTTATTCTTTCCTATGTAATGGATATGAAAATCCGGATTTTTTGATAAAATCCTAGCGATATGCTCTGAATTTAAGGTTGGGATAAGGTCTATCTTCATTATTTTAAAAACAACTTTTTTGCTTCATTCCATATTTCTGGCTGATTTTGTTTATCTTTTAACCAATACCACCACTCTGCTCCCCAAAGATAAAAAGTATCTAAACCAGTCTTTTTAGCAAATTCAATATTATATTTAAACTTTTCCAGGTCCATTGTTTTTGTTTGTTCTTTTAATGACAAACTATATAAAAGCACTGGTCCCCACGGTTCGGCTTGCAACTCTACACATTGTACTTCTTTCCCGAATAACATATTTATTAATTTTGCCCTCCACCAATAATATAGAGGAGGGAACGGCGCATGAAAATAAATACCCAATTCTTTCGACCAAACATTTTTATACATGGTTGTTCCGACTATATCCCCTATTTTTGCCGGTTTTAGCCAAAAAGAAAATTCTCCTGTGTCTGAAATTATAATTGGTTTTTTGCTGTCAAGCGATTTTACTAAAACAACTTCTTTTTTTAGAAAATTTATATCAACCTTAGGGCATTCGCCAAAGGGAAAAAATGGTTCGTTCTCAACCTGCCATGAAATAACTGATAGAGAATTTTTATACCTTTGGACTATTTTTTCAAGATATTTTAATATCTCTTGCTCTCTTTCTTCTTTTGATAAAGAACTTGCCCAATCGGGGATATGACATTCGGGCCAACGACCAGTTTTCATGCCAATTACCATTATAATTTTTACATTATGTTTTTCTGCCTCTTTTATTTGCCAATCAACATCATCAAAGTAGTAGTCTTCTTTCTTACCATTAATCCAATCCCAGGAAATAACCAATTTAAGGTTTTTTACACCAAGGTCTTCAATGAGCGCTGAATAAGCCTTTTTCCAATCAAGTTTTAAATTTTCTGTATGCATCTGGGAAAAATTCACTCCCCAAAGAATTTCTTTCTGTTGTGGTCCACGACCCAAGAAAAAATAAACGACAAAAACTATAAATAAAAAAATTGAAATTGAAACAATCATTTTTGTTCTTTTTTTCATTATTTATTAGAAATAATTTTTTCTACCTTCGCACTAATTTTGCGACAAAAATTTATTATCATTTTAAGAATCTTTAAATATTAATTTTCGTGGTGGCGTGCTTCGCCCAACAAAGGATGTGCTATCCGCACACGCACGCCACAAAAAATTCTACGGCAAAATTAGTGCGGAGTTTCAATCGCTATCGCTCGCTCAATATTATAAGTTCCCATTTTTTCTATTTCTACAAATCCCTGCATAGCCATTTCAGCTAATGTCCCTCCTTCTAACAAATCAGTGAGCCATTCGTCAGTATGATTCGGATTTTCCTGGATAAACCCTGCACCTACGTGTAAAAGCCATTTTTTATTAAAATCCTCTTGAGAGCCAATTGATGGAGCAATAATAATTGGGATGCCTAACCCTGCATAAAATGAAAGTTCCGACGGTTTTGTCCAAAGAATATCTGTTTTTCTTAATTTTTGATTAAATTCTGTAAAATAATTATTTATGTTATCTTTAAAAATTATTTCGATATTTCTATTAATCTCTTCTTTTAATCCAATAGTTTCAAGATTTTCTAAAAGATAATTTTTAACATTCTCTTTAATACCGGCAGAAAATATTAGCTTTATTTTGCCTGTCTGTATCTTTTGTTTTAAACTTTTTGCTATTTTCACACCCATCTCTTTCTGTGCCCCCGCTCCGCCTATCGAAAACATTATAGTCAAAGGATGGTTTGATTTCTCCGGCAATTTACCGATATAGTCTTCTATCACGGGGTGGTACATTTTATAATATTCTCCTTTTGGGTCAAGATTTAGAAGTCGATGCGCTAAATCTTCTTTTACAATTTCCATTTCTTCAGTACCAATATTTTCCTTAGGCATAGGATAGCCGGTTAAAAATATGTTTTCTTTTCTTATGCCGTAAAGCTTCAACCTTTCAAATGTCCAAGAGTTAGGAGTAAAATATTTTATTCTACTCTCGAATGGTTTTAAAGAAGCCCAAGGACGAGCAATATCAGCATCACAAATAACGCAATAAATATCATTCGGATATTTAAATTCCTCTGCCATAAAAGCAGGGGCAAAGAATGTACTAATAATAGGTAAAGGATTGCCAGCTAACGTTTTAATCAAGTTTTCTCCCCATCCTTTTCTAATTAGAGAAAATACAACCTTAAGACTAGCATTGGGTCTAGATAAATCTCTTTTAGGATAATAGTTAAAGATTTTCTGGAATTTATTGAAAATAGCAAAAGCCCAATTACCAATTATTGGGATTCGTTTGATATTTGAAATAAATTCATAAAAACCTCTACTATATTCCCAAATCTTCTTATCTTTTTCCGGAATACCATCGTAAGTATTAGCATTAATAATACTATTGGCACTTAAATCTTTTAATGGATACGCAGTCCTCTGGTGTCCGTAACCCATATTAACTGAAATTATCCAAGCCCTCCCAATTTTTCCTTCGGAAAATTTAGGTGGGTAAACTTTGTTTGTTTGATTCATAGGATATTTTTATTTAGAATTTAGAGTATAGAATTAAGGAGCTAAGCTCCTTTTAGGATTTTGGAATTAGAAATTAGTCATTTATTCTATTATAATTGTGAATGAGGAAAAAGTAAAAGAATAAATTCTTTTACTTTGACCGAACGAGACAATTATATGAATATGTGAATATTTCACATATTCATATACATCAATAATCCAAAAACTTTAATCTTTCTCTTTTCTTAAGCCAAACTACAAAGATGCTTAATAGAAGATATAAAATTATTAGCCAGCTCCAATGAACGTTTTCAACTGATTTTATCGCCCACGGCTGGGAAAAAATATCTATCACTTTTAATATATAAACAATTAAAAACCAACAAGGCCAAATAAAAATCCAACCCAAAGCACCCCAAATTGTGCTTAAAATTCCAAATATGAAACCAAGAATCATTACTCAGTCAACAATCGGCACAACTAAGATATTAGTTATGGGAGCAATTAAAGAAATCTGGCCAAAGTTATAAATTAAAATCGGCAAAGTAAAAATTTGCGCAGACAAAGTAGCAGAAATAATACTCCTTAAATTTATAAATTTTTCTTGCGGGATAAATTTTAAAAAACTTTCAATCGGTTTTGACAATAAAACAATACCCAATATTGCTAAAAAAGAGAGCTGGAAGCCAATATTCCACCTTAAAAGCATTGGATTTAATAAAAGCATAATCGTAGCGGTAATTACTATCGCGCGAGTGCTTGTTGATAATCTGCCAAACTTTTGAGCTAAAAGCATAATTGCGCCCATAATTCCGGCTCTTACAACCGAAGGTTGAAATCCAATCATTGCGACAAAAAGAAATATGAAAATTACTGTCAAATAAAAGGCTTGGTTTCTCCAAAGGCCAATACCTAAAAATAAACTCATTAATACGCTACATATAATTGCAACGTTCATTCCCGATATAGCGGTTATATGGCGAAGACCAGTGGTATTTAATTTCTCTTTAAATTCTTCCGAAAAACTAGCTTGGTCCCCTAAAAGTATTCCTGAAAGCAACTTGCTTTCTGTAAAAGAGAAGTTTTGATTAATATTTTCCCTGATTTTATTCTTAAATTTCAAAATTTGGCCGTAGCTAAATTGCCAGAAGTTTGAATAGTCTTCTTTTGCAAATAACTCTATTTCTGGCCAATCTATTAAAGAAAAAATTCCTTTTTTAGCTAAATAATCCTTATAATCAAAGCCTTCAAATTGTTGCGGTGTTTTTAATAACCCTTTAATTAATATAACATCAGCATAATTATATCCCGGATATTTATTCGTCTTTATCAAAACCTTGCCAGAAACTGGAAAAACTTCATTCTTAATCAATATTTTCTCAGTACTAATAACCAATTGAACGGTGTTTTCCCTTACATCTGGTTCGGTTAAAATCTTGCCTGCTAAAATAATTTCTTTGTCATTGTACTGCCTTAATCCGCTATCTTTAAGACGAATATTTGCTATTTGATAACGCCAAACACCGAATAATACAAAAATCAGACAGAAACTAATTACTATAATTATTTTGTTTCCCTTTAAAAAAGAAACTGAAATCGCAAACACTCCTAGAAATAAAAGCCCCGACAAATAAAGTTGGGGTATAAAAATTAGAGAACCAACAAAAATTCCTGCGATTAAACTTAAACAAAAATAGAAAAGTATTTTTGACGGAGTCATTTCATTCTTTTATACTTGATAAGACTGCCATGGCATTGATACCGAGTATTAACGAATTTCACAGATTTTAAAAAACGGGGATATTTCTTTTTTGACAGAAATTAACCATTCTTCGGGGTATGGCTTTATTTTTTCAAAACTGGAATCAATTGTTTTTTCCGGACGAAAGTTTTGTAAATAATATTTAACATTTGTTCCTCCTATCCATTTTGCAATTTCTAAGAAATCTTCTTTTTTATTAACAGTCGGCACCGCCGTCGTCCTGAATTCAAAGTCAATTTTCCCTTTTCTTAATATCTCAACACTTTTTTTAATCTCCTTTTCGTATTTTTGGATTTGGGATTTGGGGGTTTTTTGGGATTTAGGATTTAGGATTTGGGATTTAAACACCAAAGGGGTTTTGATATCCATCGCCACATAATCTATCAACTTCTTGTCTATTAATTTTTCTAACATTTCTGGATTTGAACCATTAGTATCTAATTTCACTAAAAAACCCATTTTTTTTATTTTCTTTATAAGCTCTGGTAAATCTTTATTCATACTCGGCTCTCCTCCGCAGATCACAACTCCTTCTAACAATCCCTTTCTGCTTTCTAAAAAATCAAAAACTTCCTTCTCTGTTATTCTTGGTTGTTTTTTTATTTTTTCCGGTAAAACCAATTCTGGGGAATAGCACCATGGGCAAAAAAAATTGCAACCGGAAATAAAAACCGTGCAAGCTAACTTGCCCGGAAAATCAATGAGAGTATTTTTTTGTAACCCTCCAATTATCATATTAAGTTATTTAAATGAATTGCCCCGGTGTTATTTTATATTCCTTCCTCTCTTTATACTCCTGCTTTTTCCCTTTATGCCATTGTTGTATGGGACGGTAATATCCGACCACCCTAGAATAAACTTCGCAAGGTTGCTTAACCAGACATTTCGGACACTCAAAATGTTCTCCATCTAAATATCCGTGAGAGGGACAAATTGAAAAAGTCGGAGTTAAAGTAACATATGGTAAATGAAATTTTTCAAAAACTTTTTTAATTAATTTTTTTGCCATTTCAGGGTCAGAAATTCTTTCTCCTAAAAATAAGTGCAAAACCGTTCCGCCTGTATATTTAGTCTGTAAATCATCTTGAAGCTTTAATGCTTCAAAAATGTCATCGGTATAATTAACGGGAAGATGAGTTGAATTAGTATAATAAGGAAGTTCTTTTGTACCAGCAGTGACAATGTCTGGATATTTTTCTTTGTCAGTTTTTGCTTGCCTATAAGATGTTCCTTCGCCGGGAGTAGCCTCCAGATTATACATATTTCCAGTTTCTTCCTGAATTTGTACTAATTTATCTCGCATAAAATCTAAAACTTCTAAAGCAAACTTCTTACCGCGCTTTGACCCGATATCTTCTCCGAGAAAGTTTAACAAAGCCTCATTCATTCCAATCAAACCAATTGTAGAAAAATGGTTTCCGAAATATGAATCCCTCATCTTCTTAACCGAGGATAAATAATGTTTAGAATAGGGATAAAGTCCTTTTTCTATAAAGTTTTCTAAAGCTTTTCTTTTTATTTCTAAACTTTCTTTGGCTAGCTCCATAAGACGATCCAATCTGCTAAAAAAATCTTTTTTAGTTTTTGACAAATATCCGATGCGAGGTAAATTTATTGTCACCACACCAACAGATCCGGTTAAAGGGTTAGCTCCAAAAAGCCCGCCTCCTCTCTTGTAAAGCTCCCTGTTGTCCAATCTTAATCGGCAACAATTATGCGTAATAATTCCATTTGCTAATTGAAAAATATGGCCTTTACTGCCTAACTCAAAATCATAAACATAGCCCGTATATTTTTGTCTTTCAATTTTAACGATTTTAATACCATAAAAATCTTTATATAATTTGTATTTTAAACTTTTGCCTCTTTTAAGTTTAAAATAAGACATAAGCCAATCGGGATAATCATTCGTTAATCTTAAAGAATAGCCAATTTTTTCTATATCTCCAGTTTTATTTTTAGATTCAAAATAAGTTGCATTAACCCCTAAACTTCTCGCTAATGTCATTGTGTCTATAACAAGATTTTTATTGCCTATATGTAAAACAACTACATTTTTAACAAAACCGTCGCTTTCAATTATCCCAACAAAAACTCCTCTTCTAAACTCAATAGAACGAGCAAATATTTTAGAATTTAACCTTTTAACTAATGAGCCGTCTCCACGTACATATTCTTTTGTTAGTTCAACTACTGATTTGCTCGCAACCGATACTTTCACATAAGAATGATCGTCGTTCAAAAAAATTGTAGCTTTTACACCGAATCTTTTCTCAACGATAGATTTAATAAATTTTGCAAAATGAACCTCATTTTTGTTAAAAACAAAATTTGCAGTTGCGCCATTATGAGATACCCAACCATCTCCAATATAAAGACCAATTAATCTCCCTAAATCAAAATCTCCAAGTTCTCCATTATAAGGATATTTAGCAATAGGAAATTCGTCACCAATTTTTATATCCCTACTTTCTTTAATAACAATTTTGCCACCTTTAATAACAGCTGAAGGGTGATCTAAAGTCATTTTATCAATTAATCCATTATCTAATGTTAATTTCAAAATTTCTTCATTTTCCAATTTTATCTTTATAACATCCTTTACTGGTTCAAATTTCCCATTTATAAGCACATCAATTGGGTTATCTCTTTTTATAAAATCATCTACTATCCTTCTAATTTCTGTCTTAGCAATTATACCATTTGCATTTCTATAAATAATTTGCGTAGATGGTAATTTGCACATCGAACGCGCGTCTTCCGGGTTCATATCTGATTGAATAAAATTGGAGAAGTAATTTACTCCATATTTTGCAGTTGCCTCCCACAATGGTTTTAAAACAGGGTTGTCCCAATCAAAATCTTTTGTTATAGAAACTGTTGGAATTGGGAACGTAAAAGGCTTGCCAGTAGCATCCCCTTCCATTAAGCCTTCGTAGAAAGCCCTTATAAGCATATTCATTTCTTCTTGAAATTCTCCGTATATTTCTTTTTGGGGCTTCCCGCCTACAATTACGGGCTGTTTGGCTAAAAATGACGGCGCTTTAATGTCTAAAGTTACGTTTAAAAATGGCGTTTGAAATCCAACTCGGGTCGGCACCATGCAACTGTACAAAAACTCTTGCATTGCCTGTTTTACTTGAGGATATGTTAAGCCATCATAACGAATAAAAGGAGCCAGGAGCGTATCAAAATTAGAAACAGCGTTAGCACCTGCAGTTTCACCCTGTACGGTATAAAGGAAGTTAACTAATTGACCTAAAGCAGTTCTTAAATGTTTTGCTGGTCTACACTCTATCTTTCCTACCACGCCTCCAAAACCTCTCATCAGTAAGTCATAAAGATCCCATCCCATACAATACGGCGCTAAAATCTCTAAATTATGAATATGGAAATCTTCTTCAGCCGCCGCCTCTCTTATTTCCTTTGGATAGATTTTATTAAGCCAATACTTTTTTGAAATATAAGAACCGACATATTGGTTCAATCCTTGTAAAGAAAAGGTCATATTGGCATTCTCATTGACTTGCCAATCAACTTCTTGTAAGTAACTATCTATCTTTTCGCTTGATTCATCAACAGCTTTTGTCGCTTCTCTTATTTTTCTTCTTTGTTCCCTGTAAAGAATGTAAGCTTTTGCGGTTTCTACATATCCTTCCAAAATCAAAACCTCTTCAACCACATCTTGAATTTGTTCTACTTGAGGAATTTCGTCTTTTTTAAAACGGCGGTTTAAAATTTGGAGAACCCTATTAGAAATCCGCCGAGATTTCGGGCCGTTACCCTCTCCGGTGGCGGTTAAAGCTTTATGGATAGCATCAGTAATCTTTATTTGGTCAAAATCCATAATCATTCCGTCCCTTTTTCTAATTTTTATAATTCGGTTTTTTATTTTCGGCATATTTTTTAAAAATTTTTATAAAATTTTGACAAAAAAATAACTGATTTAGAAATTACTCCATTTTAACTTATAACGACGGCGGGTCAAGTTTTCACCAATTTTTACAACAGAAATTGAATACTAATAATGACAATCGCAGGCGCTTCGCATATTATACAAACTATTATGTCTATTCTCTGCTGAAATTGGTGAAGGGTCAAGCCACACACTATTTTTTTAAAATCCAGTGGCAATAACCGTTATTTTTATTTCTCCTTTTTTTAATTTTGCGTCTTCAATTGCTCCAAAAATTATCTGAGCTTTTTTGTCGGCGCTTTTTGTAATAATTTTTGCAATTTCAGAAACTTCAGTAAGCGCTAAATCCCGACCGGAGACATTAAACAAAACTTTTTTAGCTCCTGAAATTGAGGAATCAAGCAATGGCGAATTAATAGCCATATTTGCGGCTTCAATGGCTCTGTTTTCTCCTTTTGCTTTTCCTACTCCAAATAAAGCATGACCTGCATTTTTCATAATCGCTAAAACCGAAGCCATATCTACGCTAACTATTCCCGGCAATAAAATTAAATCAGTAATTCCCTGCACCGCTTCTTTTAAAATTTCGTCGCAAATCCAAAAAGCATCAAAAACTGTGGTTTTTTGGTCAGAAATTTGAAGAAGTTTATCGTTTGAAATTACTAAAAGCGCATCCACATTATCTTTCAGTTGTTCTAAAGCCGAATTAGCAATCCTACTCCTTTGCGCTCCTTCAAAAGAAAATGGTTTTGTAACCACGGCTATAGTTAGAATACCTAATTTCTTTGAAATATCAGCAATAACAGGACCTGCTCCTGAACCAGTCCCGCCACCACACCCGCAAGTGATAAAAACCATATCTGCCTCCTTTATAGCTTCTTTTATTTTTTCCCTGCTTTCCTCTGCCGCTTTCTTCCCCAAGACAATATCCATCCCAGCGCCTAAACCTCGTGTAACATTTTCTCCGATTAAAATTTTTCTCTCTGACTTACAAGTATTTAAAGCTTGGGCATCGGTATTCACAGCGATCAAATCAATACCTTGAATTTGGCATTTTACCATTCTAGAAATCGTGTTGGAACCAGAGCCACCAACCCCGACAACTTTAATTTTTGTGTTTATTTTCATTAGATATTAGAGCTTTCCCGAGGCAAGGCCTCGGGAAAGCTCGTATTCATTGGTATGCCATTCACCCGCCTACCTTGCTATGTAATGCATTGAGGGCAGGTAGATTAGTATCGCATTTATTTAGGGAATAAAAACTCTAAAAACTTTTTTTAACCATAATTTGGTTTTTTTAAAAATACTAGGACTCCTATCATATTCAGTAGTATCAGACCCATCTATGACAAGACCGCAAACAGTGGCCAATGAAGGATCTTCCTCTATCCCAATAATCCCGATAGGAGTTCCTATGTCGCAGGGCAGTTTTAATTCTTGCTTAGCAATCTCTTTTATTTTTTGAAGTTTAGCTCCACCTCCTGTTAAAACAACACCACCAGGCAATAATTGTTGCCGGCCAATTTTTTTGAGTTCTTTATTAATTAAATCGAAAATCTCAGAAACCCTTGGATTGATAATGTCTACTAAAAGCTTTTTAGAAAAAGAAAGAGGCGAAGATTTATCTGTAATTTCTATTTTTTTCTTGGACTGGCCCAAAAGACAAGTTCCGTGTTCTTTCTTTATATTCTCCGCCGTATTTATTTCTATCTTCAAACCAATAGCAATATCATTGGTGATGTTTGCCGAGCCAATTGGAAAAATTACAAAATGGATTAAATCTCCTTCTTCAAACACTGCCAAGCTTGTGGTAGCAGAACCGATATCTATTAAAGCCACTCCCAGTTCTTTTTGTTGTGGAGTTAAAACCGCAGAAGCCGCAGCTAATGGAGAAGGAACAATATCATCAATCTGAAGCTTTGAGTTTAGAACCGCTTGAGTGAGTTTTATAAAATAAGGGGAGAAGACGCAGAGTAAGATAACCTTTGCTTCCAATCTTATGCCGGTTAGACCCAAAGGTTCTTTTATTCCTCGCTGATCGTCAACAATAAATTCTTTCGGGAAAACATCTAATATCTCTTCGTTTGAAGGAATATTAATCGCTCGAGCTGCCTGTAAAACTCTTTCAATATCTTCTTGAGAAATCTTTTGATCTGCTCTTGAAACAGAAATTATGCTGTCGGAAGGAGTGATATATAGATGACTGCCTCCGATATTTACGAAAACTGACTTAATCCTTTTGCTAGAAAGCTTTTCGGCTTCTGATATTAATGATTCAATATTCTTTGCCACTTCATCAACATTAACCACTGCCCCTTTTCTCATTCCAAAAGAAGGAATTTGAGTTTGAGCTAATACCTCTAACTCTTTTCCCTTTTTTTGAGCAACTAAAACTTTTATAGTATTTGTCCCGATATCCAATCCTGTAATAATTTGGCTCTTTGACATACCCAGTATATCAACTTCCAGATAGCCAAACGCAATTGTTCTTGGAATGGCTAAAACGGAATTGTTTAATAATTATTTACCCAGTACTTATTCCATGTTCTATCATTTGGCATATTTGTTCTAAGAACACTGGAAGTTGTATTACTGGGCATAAATATATAAATTCTAAATATTTTAGATTTTAGAAAGATAATAATCCTGCCTCTTTTCCATCTTTCTTGCTTCTACTTCTTTGTCTTCGTGCTCATAACCCAACAAATGCAGAATGCCGTGGATTAAAATCAACGATAACTCTTTTTTAAAACTTAATCCAAACCTTTTTGCATTCTTCTTCACCTCCGCAGGACAGATTATTATTTCATTCAATTCTCCAAAAGACAGAACATCAGTCGCTTTATTTTTCCCCCTATACTTTCTGTTTATCTCTTTAATCTTACTGCTATCAACAAAAACAATAGAAAAATCCTTTCCTTTACTTATATTCTCGCCTTTTAAAACAATTTTTGCAACTCTCTCTAAAAACTTTTTATCAACAATATTTTTTGTTAGATTTTTTATAGTAATCATTGGTTGATTTTATCATAAATATTGTTTTCCCGCCAAAAAATCACTTCATAATTAAAGCTTTTTATTTTAATTTCTTATTTACTGTCTTTAATATATAATTTTAAAATCTTATTTTTAATTTTATAAGTATTGCCGTGTTTTATTAGTCCTAAATAAGAAGCGAGGGTTTTAATGTTTAAATCTTTATTTATATTTTTAAATATTCTTCTCTTTGTAGCCGTACGAAGCACCCGATGGTCTGGAAAATTGATCCATCCCAAAAAATCAACTCCCGAAAATAAAATTTTAATGAATATTTTATCGGAATGCATAATAAGTTTTAATCTGTTTTTTAAAAAATTGTTAATTATTTCAATTAAACTTTCTATATGTTTTTTGTCTTTTGATAAAATAATAAAGTCGTCAGCATATCTAATATAGTGTTTCTCTTTTAATTTATGTTTTGCAAAATTATCAAATTCATTCATATAAACATTAGCGAAAAGCTGCGAAGTTAAGTTTCCAAGAGGCAAACCAGTCCCTATTTTTCCTGAATTAAAACTGAATATTATCTCCTTTAAAACATTTATAACATTTTCATCTGATATGTATTTTTGTAAAATCTCCAACAATATTTGCTGATTAATACTTGCAAAAAAACTTTTTAATATCGCATTTTAAAACCCAGCAGGTTTTTGTGTTATTTTTTGAAACAATGTAGGCAAACTCTCTGAACCTATTTATTGCCCTATGCGTTCCTTTATTGTCTCTACAAGAAAAAGAATCTGGAATAAATGTCCCATTAAAAAATGGGCGCAATATGCGATATACGGCACGGTGTAAAAGACGGTCGCGGACGCTGGCTTTGTGGATTGTTCTTGTTTTTGGGTCGCTTATTTTGAAACATTGGTAGTTGCCGTGTTCGTATATATGATTTTTTAAATCATGGTGCAATGATAAAATATTATCCATTAAATAAAATGAAAACATTAGAACATCTTTTCTGTTCCTCTTTCCCCTAACAAAGGCTCTCCATGCATTTAATAAATTATCAACACTAATTATATCTTCAAATTTATGTCTCAATTTAATCCTCATAATAATTTTTTAAACCTCGCCAACAACCAATTTAGTTTGAGTATAATTCAAAAATTAACTAATACCTATAAAGTATGGTATGAATATTTACCTGACTTTCCTAAAGATTCAAAATATACCCTTGGCGCTAAGGTTGATTCTTTATTTTTAGAAGTAATTGAAGAAATAATAAAAGCGAGCAGTTCAGACAAGACAGAGAAACTAATTTTTCTTAAAACCGGTTCTGCTAAGTTAGATTTACTTAAATTTTTTTTGCAAATTGTTTGGGAGATAAAATCTTTAGATAATAAAAAATATATAAACCTTTCTGAAAAACTGAACGAAATTGGGAAAATGCTGGGGGGATGGCTTAAGTCGTTAAAATAAAAACCACCCAAAGGGGTGGAAAAAACAAAGAGATTTGCGGGGGAGGACGAAGACGAAATGATTGTTGCTATTCCAAACGTTGTCAGAATTGTCATAGTAGCTGTTGAGCCACAGACTATTGTCATTATGCTCCACATTGAACAGCTTGAGATCGCCATCCGAGTCAGTAATATATAAAGCGTCATCTATGCCACTGCCCATTGAATGCTCTCCGGGCTGAATCTTATTCGGTATCTTAATATACCTTAACACCTTATACCAAGTATCTTCATTTTTTAAAAATCAGAGATGACTCTTTTGAAAGGCGTACCCGTCAAAATTCTGCATACATCTGAAATATAGAATTCGGCCACCTGAAGCCGTAACCGCAGATTTATTAGCCTACTATCCGATTTCAATTTTAGCATATCGGGAGAAAAAAAAGAACCCCTCTTTGCATTTTTAAATTGCATGAGGGGTCTTTGTCTTTTGCGTCTCTTGAAGTTTTAAGGAACCAAGCGTTCAAAGAAGAACAAAGGTTCCAAGCTACCAAGAGTATTTTGAAGATTACTTGCGGGGGAGGACGAAGACGAAAGGATAGTTGCCATTCCAAACGCTGCCAGAATGGGCATAGTAGCTGTTGAGCCACAGACTATTGTCATTATGGTCCACATGGAACAGCTCGAGATCGCCATCCGAGTCAGTAATTGGCTCCATGGCGATAATAAGTACTTCGCCTTTGGGCTGGTCTTTGTACTGTAAGCGCAGTTGGGGGCCGACTTCATTCGGGCAGAGTTCTAAACCGAGCTCTTTTGCTCTGGCGTAAATCTTCTCACGAGTCTCTCCATTCTTGAAACCGAGATCGGCAACACTGATGTTGACTAAATCCAATTCTGTTTCCTTGACGGTAACCGTGAACTGAGACTTGCCAAGAATGTCGTTAGCGTATTTGCCGATTTCCATTCCGTTATCCTTTATGGCTTTACGGAAGTCGTCGGCGGTTGTGATGCCAGTGCCGAGGGTGATGGTTTGGAAAATTTTAAAACTTGGCATCGTTTCTGGCGGACATAAGGCATTTTTGAGAACTTTTTGAAGACCCTTAGGATTCTCAATCCAGCTTTGCATCAGATCATCTGGCATTTCGGGTAAATTTTGTGCTACTACTCCAACAAATTTTGCAGTTTGTTTGTGCATGGCGTTTTCTCCTTTCTGAGGTTTTCGCCTATTCTATTTATACTAGAGGACCACCACAATGATAGTCATAGCCAGAAAACACCGAAAACTTTTATCAGTATCTTTTGGCTATGACTATAAATTGCAAGTAATTTTGAGTGTAAAAGAGCTTATTCACTATGTTTTAACTATAGCACTACCGAGAACTGTTGTCAAGCCCGAAAACAAAAAAACCGCCCTAGGCTTCCCAAAGACGGTTTCGAAAACTTATTACTCTATTTCTTCTCCAATAACTCTTTTACGATTTTACTTACCAAACTGTTATCTGCTCTACCTTTAATTTTTAAATTTAAATCTTTCATAACCCGCCCCATATCTTTTATTTCTTTTGCGCCAATCTTAGCAACCGCTTCTGTAACAATCTTTCTTACTTCATCCTCTGAAATTTGCTTCGGTAAATACTTTTGTAAAATTTCAATTTCTTTTTTCTCTTTATCTACTAACTCCTGCCTATTGCCTTCTTCATAGGCTGTTACTGAATCTTTTCTTTTTTTAATTTCAGAAGAGACAACTTCGATTATATCTTCGTCTTGTAACTGAGACTCTCTAATCAAGCCCTCTTCGCTTAAGTCAGGTTTTAATTTAGATATTTTAAATCTTTTTTCTTTTTCTTTAAAAACAATGGAAGCAGATAACATCCTTAAAGTACTGCAAACCAAATTATTGCCATCTTTCATCGCTTGAGTAATCTCATTTTGAATTTCTTCTTTTAACATTTTGTTAAAATTAAAATCTCTTAGAAAACCTTTCCTTTTGTTGAGGTTTGCTCATTTTATACTCTTGAGCTTTCTCTATTTTAACTTCTTCGCGCCTTAAAGCCGACCTCTTTTTAGCAAGGCCGCTTTTAGCCCGTTTATGAAATTGTCTTTTCCTTTTCTCAAGCAAAACTCCGCTTTGACGAACTACTTTTATAAAGCGGTGAACTAAATTTTGAGAATTTTCTCTTTCTTTTTTTCTTACTTCTAATACCATTTATCTGTGGCAATCAGCTATTAATCAGCGGCAATCTTTTCTACGTGTCAAAATATCTTTTCTGATTTACGCTGATGATGGCGGATTACCGCTAATTATTTCTTTATTTTCTTCTTCATTTCCTTAACTATATCGCTCAACTTAAAAGTTTCTTGGGTGCCATTATCCATATCCCTTAAGACAATCTCTCTATCTAGCGCTTCTTTCTGCCCAAAAATTAATACGTATTTAATCCCTAGCTTATTTGCCATTCCAAGCTGAGACTTAAGAGAATCTTTAGATAAAACCTCCATAATTTGAATTTTAGCCCTTCTAAATTCTTCCAGTAATTTCAAGCTCTTCTTTTTCGCTAAATCTCCAAGTTGAGCTAAAAATATTTTAGCATCATCTGATTTTAAAGGTTTTAATTCTTTGGTCTTTAGTACATTAGCAATTCTTTCCACTCCTCCTGCTACTCCGCAAGCTGGCGTATCTCTGCCACCTAAGGTCTTTACCAAGTTATCATATCTTCCCCCGCCGAGCAAGGCCCCCTGTAATCTTCCCTCTGGAGTATTCTCAAAAATTTCAAATACGGTCTTTGTATAATAGTCCAAACCTCTTACTAAATAAGGGTTTAAGCTGTAAGGTATTTCCGTCTCGTCTAAAAATTCTAAAACCTTTTTAAAATGGTTGTGGCAACCTTCGCAAAGATGATTAATTATTTGCGGAGCATCAGTTTTAACTTTTTGGCACTTTTCTTCTTTGCAATCTAGAATCCTTAAAGGATTTTGTTTTAATCTCCTCTGACAATCAGGACATAAAGAAGACCTGCGTGATTTGAAATAATTCATCAAGTTCTTTTTAAAATATGGCCTGCATTCCGAATCTCCAATACTGTTTATTTCTACCATTAAGTTTTTAAGACGGGCTTCTTTCAAAACATCATAAGACATCTGAATAATCTGGCTATCCATTGATGGACTTTTATCACCCATGATTTCAAACCCGAATTGATGGAACTGCCTGTATCTACCTGCTTGAGGACGCTCATAACGGAAACAAGGGCCGTAATACCATAACTTTACGGGCTGGGGCATTGTTTGCATGCCGTGTTCAATATATGCCCTAACTATAGAAGGAGTCCACTCTGGCCTTAAAACAACAGCGTCTCCTCCTTTGGTGCGGAATGTATACATTTGTTTTTCAACAATCTCAGTATCTGCTCCGGTGCCTTTATAGAAAAGCTCTGCATCTTCAAGAATTGGCGTTTCAATCCTGCCAAAATTATAAAAATGGGCAATACCTTCTACTGCCTTAAAAACTCTTTGGAAATATTTCTGGTCAATTGGCAAAATATCGTGCATCCCGGATAGAGATTGAATTTTTGCTTTTTTTGTGGACATATTTTAATAGGCGGGGTTTGGTATCTTGCTTAATGAAGCAAGAGGGAATACCCTTATAAAAACTTTACCGATAATATTTTGTCTTGGTACAGCTCCCCAAGCTCGGGAATCCGAAGAATAGGGTCTGTTATCTCCCAAAACAAAATACTCATTCTCCCCTAAAACAATCTGTAAATTTCCATAGGTTGATTTTGGGTCAGAAATATATGATATTTCGTTTATGGTCTGCTTTTGACCGTTTTTATCATAAATTGCTGGCTGGCCGTCTTTAATTTCAACTGTTTCTCCCGGCAAGCCAATAATTCTTTTTATAAATTTGTGAATGGGATTTTTAGGATATTTAAAAACTATAACATCTCCCCTTTCTGGGTTTCCGAATCTATAAGATATCTCGTCAATAATTAAATAATCTCCGGAATTAAAATTGGGAAGCATAGAGTCGCCTTTAACAATAAACGGCTGAAATAAAAAATAGCGGATAGGAACTACTATCACTAAGGCAATAACAAATATTTTTGAAATTTCCCAAATAAAAGAAAATAATTTTTTCATATAGCAAGTATTTAAAAATTGTATCAGATTTTTTAAATTTAAACAAGCGTTTATTATTTTAAAAACAAAAAGGGTTGCATACACAACCCTTTATTATTTTTTGTATTCCTCCAATAGGTATAGTTTAATTATATCTTTGATTTCTGGCTTTAATCTCTTTGCGGATTTACGCATATGCGAATTTCAGATTAGTTTTCGACGTTAACTCTCTTCCTTTTCTACTAAAAGAAGGGGCTCTTCCTTTCTTTCCCCGCCTCTTTTTTATATGATACACTTTTTCTAAAATCGCCTGCATATTTCTAGATGTAATGCTACCCCCAAACTCCTCTGTGAAAAACAAAGTAAAACTATTAACACTTCCCATATCGCCGGGGTGCGGTCCGTTCAAAAATATAAATTTCCGCTGGGCATCACTAAAGTCTTTGAGAGAAGTGCCGGAAATTACTAATGTCGGTGCTATCACTGGTTCCATAAAAACTCCTTTTTCTATCTTAATTTATGGTTGTTTCGTCGCGACGCTTTTTTTAATTTTCTTAATATTTACTCCTTTCTACACATATTTGTATGGCTATAGTAAGTCAAAGAACGATTTAAATTAACTGAATTTTATTATTTTACCCTCCTGATACCTTTTGTCAACCCTTCACCAATTTTTTACAACAGAAAATGAACACTAACAATGACAGCCGCAGGCGCTTCGCATATTGTACAAACTATTACAATGATTCTCTGCTGAAATTGGTGAAGGGTCAAGAATAGAATAAAAAAACCGAGACAGCTCATCAACTTCCAGTTTGGAAGGGAGCATCTCGGTTTAATTTTTTTACAACCCAGTTCTATTTTATATTAAAGTTTTTGTTATCCATCAACCCTTCCATATTTTGGAGTTTTTGGGTTAATTTGGTTATCCTTAACCTAATTAAATAGAATTTTTGGGCTAGGTTCGTTATTGAACCTCTTTTTGTAACTTTTTTTGGAAATAAAATTAAGTAAATCCGCTGAACTTACGCATAATTCTATACGTAATCCTCCTTTCGTTTCTTTATCACGAAGTTAATAACTAACTGTTAGAACGGCCTCCTTACCTGTACTAAGGGGGTTTTCCAGACTTGATTCCTGTTTCCATAGGAATTCTCCAAATAAAAGTTAAAGCAAAAGTTTCAAAAAACACTTTCTGCGCTTCTGTAATTGAAACGCAGTTGTAGTTAATAAACTAATACCTCGTAAAGAACTATCTTATATAGTAATCTTCTCTATAAAATTGTCAAGACAATTTTTCCACAGATTAAAAAAATGATACAATAAGATATAAAATATTTCTTAAAATTATGATAATCATTGCAGGGCTGGGAAATCCCGGCAAAAAATACGAAAACACTAGACACAATATCGGCTTTAAAATTGTTGATGAATTTAAAAAGAAAAGCAATTTCTCTGAATCTTGGCTTTCCCAAAAGAAGGCGGGGGCTTTGATCGCCTACAACGATGAATTAATTTTAGCAAAACCGCAATCCTTTATGAACCTTTCGGGTGACGTGATACACAACTTATCTAATTATTACAAAGTTAAAACGCCAGACATCATAATCATCCATGATGATATGGATTTACCGATAGGCAAGATTAAAATTTCCATAGGCAAGGGCTCTGCCGGGCATAAAGGCGTGGAATCAATTATAAAACGCCTTAGAACCGCAGATTTCATAAGAATAAGAATCGGCATTTTACCAACTAAAGGGAAACCGAAGACTCCGGAAAAATTCGTCTTACAAAAATTTTCTAAAAAAGAAAAAGAAATTTTAAATAAAGCCATAAAAAACGCACTTTCCGCGATAGGGTTGATTATAAAAGAGGGCGTTGAAAAAACAATGAACGAGTATAACAAATAACAAATGGAAGAAATTAACCCCGTTAGAAGTCTGTTTTAACCTTTTATATTTTTTATTTTAATAAACATGGAATTAGAGTATGATCAATTTCAAGAAGCACAAAAAAATTTTGAAAACAAAAATTTTTTGTCAAAAACTTCTAACGGGGTGAAAGAAATTAAAATTGAGGACAATGATTATCCTGAAATTTTAAGGAAAATTGCTAAACCGCCAAAAATTCTTTATTATCGAGGAAAATTTGAAAAAGATGAACTATGCTTCGGGGTTGTTGGCACAAGAAAATGTTCTCTTTACGGCAAACAGGTTGCTTTGGATATTGTTGGTAAATTAGCTGATTTAGGGATTACTATTGTAAGCGGTTTGGCTCCTGGAATTGACACCTTTGCTCATCAAGCCTGTGTTGAAAAAAATAAAAGAACTATTGCTATTTTGGGAACTGGGTTAGACGAGAAAAGTATTTATCCTCAATCAAACATTGCTTTATCACGAAAAATATTAGAGACTGGCGGATGTTTAATATCAGAACTCCCTCCGGGAACTTCTGGCTCAAAATTTACCTTTCCAAATAGAAATAGAATTATTTCAGGCCTGTCTCAAGGAGTTTTAGTTATAGAAGCAAAAATCAAATCAGGGTCTCTAATTACTGCTAATTATGCCTTTAAACAAAATAGGAAAGTTTTTGCAATACCAGGACCGATTTATTCTTCTAACTCAACTGGCACTAATAGATTAATTAAGCAGGGAGCTAAATTAGTTGACAATGTCAGTGATATTTTGCAAGAATTAAATTCGCCCGTATTGCTACAGACAGGTTTACCTCTTGAAAAACATAAACAAAACTATAACGGAAATTTGACTCCGGAGGAAAAATTAATTATAAAGGCCCTTACCGAAGAATCTTTACATATTGATAAAATAATAGAAAAAACAAAGTTAATCGCTACTACTGTAGCTAGTACCCTTGCGGTTTTGGAAATAGAAGGAATTATCCAAAATTTAGGAGGAAATGTATACGCGCTCACGCGATAGCCTTACGAATTACGAATTAAACCGAATTACGAATATACCGAAACCGATTTACGAATATACTAATCTGCGGTTTCGGATACGAATAAATCTATTCGTAGCCGATTGCCCAAATTCGTAAATTCGTATCTGGTAATCGGTAAATTCGTACAACACTTTCTGTATATTCGTAATTCGAAAATATTCGTAATTCGTATGATACTTATGAATTTAATTATCGTTGAGAGTCCGGTGAAGGCAAAGACGATTGGGAGGTTTTTAGGGAGTAAATATAAAGTACTCTCTTCTTTTGGTCACGTAAGAGATCTTCCTAAAAGAAAACTAGGAGTTGATGTTGAAAACGATTTTAAGCCAGAGTATATTGTCCCTGTAAAAGCGAAAAAAACCGTTTCCGCTTTAAAAAAAGCTATTAAAAAAGACACAAAGACTATACTGGCAACGGACGAGGACCGAGAAGGAGAAGCAATCGCCTGGCATTTGAAAGAAGTTTTGGGGTTAGAAAATCCGGAAAGAATTGTTTTTCACGAAATAACAAAGTCTGCAATTGAAGAAGCTTTAAAAAATCCGAGAATAATTGATATGAATTTAGTTGATGCTCAACAAGCAAGAAGAATTTTGGACAGAATTGTAGGATATAAACTTTCTCCTTTCTTATGGAAGAAAATCACTAAAGGCCTATCTGCTGGCAGAGTGCAATCAGTTGCTGTACGATTGGTTGTTGAAAAAGAAAAAGAAATTGAAAAGTTTATCGTACAAGAATATTGGACTATTGAAGCATTGCTAAAAAAATACGGAAAAGAATTCAACGCTGTATTAATCAAAAAAGACAACGAACCAATAGAAAAACTGGATATTAACTCAAAAGCTGACGCAGAGAAAATCGTTAAAGATTTAGAGAATGCTGAATATAAGGTAATTGATGTTGAGAAAAAAGAAGTTAAGAAAAACCCCCTTCCTCCATTTACCACCAGCACCCTACAACAAGAAGCTTGGAAACGGCTCCATTATCCAGCAAGATTTACTATGAGGATAGCTCAAGAACTTTACGAGAAAGGAAATATCACTTATCACAGAACCGATTCTGTAAAGCTTTCACAGATTTCTTTAACAGAAGCTAAAAGCTTTATTGAAGAAAAATATGGTAAAAATTATTGGGCGGGATATTTCAGACAATATGTATCAAAAGGAAAAACACAGGAAGCCCACGAAGCAATAAGACCAACTTTTGCCAAAAATACTCCAGAGAAATTAGGGTTAGAAGAAAGACATTTTAAACTTTACAATTTAATTTGGCAAAGATTTGTTTCTTGCCAAATGGCCACTGCTATTTTTGACGCGACTAACATAGACATTGATGCAAATAATTATACATTCCACGCCACAGGACAAACTTTAAAGTTTGATGGGTTTCTAAAAGTATATCCTATGAAATTTGAAGAAAACGAATTGCCACCCTTAAAAAAAGAAGATATTTTAGAGCTTATAAAACTTGCTCCCCTACAACACTTTACAGAACCGCCGGCAAGATATAATGAAGCCAGTTTGATTAAGGCGCTGGAAAAGCATGGCATTGGCCGTCCATCTACCTATGCCCCAACACTGGCTACAATCCAAGACAGAAATTATGTTGAAAAAAACGAGCAAAAAAGATTTAAACCAACTGAAGTTGGAACAATAGTTAATAATCTTTTAGTAGAACACTTTCCTCAAATTATTGATATTGAATTCACTGCAAAATTAGAAAAAGAACTAGATCAAGTAGCTGATGGCAAAGACACGTTAATTAAAACCTGCCGTGACTTCTATGTTCCTTTTGCAAAAAATCTTAAAGAAAAATACGAAGAAGTTTTAAAGTCAGATATAACGGATAAGCCGACTGGAAAGAAGTGTCCGAAATGCGGAACCCCCTTAGTTGAACGCCTCGGCAGATTCGGAAGATTTTATGCCTGCCCTAAATTTCCTAAATGTAAATATGCCGAATCCCTAGAAAAAGATAATTTAAATATAAAATGTCCCAAGTGTAATAAAGGGAAAATTACAGCTAAAAGAACTAAAAAGGGAAAGATATTTTACGGCTGCAATAACTTTCCAGAGTGCGATTTTGCCCTATGGGACAAACCTATTCTTAATGATAAAAATGAACCGGAAAAATGCCCCGAATGCGGTTCTTTATTGGTCCAAAAAGGCAAAACCATAAAGTGCTCTAATAAGGAGTGCTTGTATAAAACAAAAGGGGGAGAAGATACTCCCTCCTAAAGTTAATGCCAAAAGATATAACAAATTTTGTTAAAAATTTTGGAAATCCTGAATTAATCCAGGAGGCTTTTGAATTTGCCGAAAACGCTTATAAAGACAGAAAAATGGTATCTGGGGAAGATTATATTAATCACGCCATAAGAGTTGCATCAATTTTAAATGAAATAGGACTTGATATAAAAACAGTGATTGCCGGCCTACTCCATGATGTTTTTGAAGATATCCTCCCTTCTACTCAAAAAATCCAATTAAATGAAATCGAAAGAAAATTTGGCAAAGAAGTGGCTTTTTTGATAGAAAAAACTTCGGAGCTAAACAAGATACGCTATCCCTTAATAATCAATCCGAAAGAAAGAAACAGGCTTAGCAGAGAAAAACTAGAAAGCTTACAGAATATGTTTCTTGCCATTTCCGGCGATATCCGCGTAATTTTAATAAAACTTGCTTCCCGCTTGGATAATTTGGACCATTTTAGAAAAATGCCGTTAGAACAACAAAAAATATATGCCTTGGAAACCTTAAGAATTTTTGCACCTATCGCTGATAAGCTTGGGGTATGGGGAATAAAATATAAATTGGAAGATTTAGCGTTTTTTTACCTCTTTCCAGAAAAACTAGACTGGCTTCATTCCCAAATTAAAGAGAAATATAAGGAAAGAAAAAACTACTTAAAGATATTTACTAAGCATATTAAGAAATTATTAAAAAGGAATGAAATAAATGCCATTAGTATAGATTTCAGACCGAAAGCTTACTGGAGCACCTACCAAAAATTATTAAAATATAACAATGATGTTGAAAGAATCCACGACCTTTTAGCTTTAAGGATAATCGTAAGCACGGTTGAAGGCTGCTATAAAACACTAGGTATTATCCATAAGCAATGGAAGCCTCTTTACGAAGAAATAGACGATTATATAGCAAAGCCGAAGCTAACCGGATATCGTTCTTTACATACCACTGTTTTTTCTGAAGACGGCCATATCACCGAAATACAAATAAGAACACCGGAAATGCACAAAGAGGCAGAATATGGTCATTATGCGCACTATGCCTATAAAAAAGGAATTGATTTATCAAAAGATAAAGAAAGTCTAAAAATAATTCAAAAAATTCCCGAGGTTTGGAAGAATTTTAAAATTGATTTTTATGAAAACAAAATTTTTGTTTTTACGCCTAAAGGAGATGTAATTTCTTTAATTAAAGGTTCGACACCAATTGATTTTGCTTATGCTGTGCATAGTGAAATAGGAAATCATTGTGAGTCGGCAAAAATAAATAGCAAACTTGTATCTCTCTTTAAAACCTTAAAAAACGGCGATATTATTGAGATTATTGTAAGTAAAAAGAGGGGGCCATCAATGGATTGGTTGAAGTTTGTAAAAACTAATCTAGCTATATCCCAAATTAAAAAAGAACTAGCAAAAAAGGGTTTTATCACTAAAATAACTAGTCTAAGTAAAATTCCTCGTTTATTAAGGAGAAAAGTCTTTGAAATTTCAGAAAGAATCAGCAAAAAAGGAAAGCCGAAAAAGAAGAGAACGCAAGAGATTTATCTTGCTGGCCAAAAAGGCATTTCAACAACTTTGGCAAAATGTTGTAATCCTAAATCAGGCGATAAAGTCCAAGCATATCTTTCAAGATATAGAGCAGCTGTCTTACATAAAGTTTCTTGTAAAGACTTCCAAAAGTTAGCAAAAAAATTCCCAGATAAAGTTATTGATGCGGAGTGGAAATAACCCCAGTAGTAGAAATTTGACAGCCACCGAACATAAAAAATCGGCGTTGTGGCGAAGTCAAATTTCACTACGGGGCAAGATTGAAAATTGTCTTAAACCTGCTAATATAATAAGAGTCGAGCCGGGGTGATGAAACTGGAAAACATGCGGCACTCAAAATGCCGTGGGCGTAAGCCCTTGAGGGTTCAACTCCCTCCCTCGGCACCACGTAAAAAATTTCGAAAGAAATTTTAACGTGGTAGGCACGTTAATTTTCGAATAAAATTTTACGTGCCACCACAACAATAAAAAACACTGAGGCGAGTGTTTTTTATTTAGAATATTTTAAATTATTCTTTTAAGAGACTTATTTATCACCCAACTGGTAAATATGCCGATTAATGCTCCGGATAAAATATCCAACGGCCAATGGAGGCCGACGAAAACCCTGCCCAAACAAATCATAAAACTTATTACATAAAATAAAATCCCGATTTTTTTGTTATAGAAAAAGATAAAAGTAGATAAAGCAAAATAGAAAGTTGCATGGCCAGACGGAAAAGACAATTCATTGCTCTTATTTACCAATAGATTAGTCATCGGATCTACGGCAAATGGCCTTAATCTTGGAAAAATCCAGCGGATTATATCAACAATGACAAGCTTCGCTACTAATGCCGAAGCAACTGCTCCTAAAAAAACTTTGATTCTATCTTTAAACTTTAATATCAAGAACAAGATTAGAATAGCCCATAATACATACTCTAGATATTTAGCGCAAAAAATACCGAATATATCCAACCCAACCCAACGAAATCCAAATTGGTTTATTTGATGGAATAAGAATTTATCTATATTTTGAATGGTTTCTATGATCATCATTTTGGCAACCCCGTTAGAAGTCTGGATAATTTGGCGAAACTTTTTAGCGGGTTAAAATTACAAATAATAAAAAACATTGAAATGAGAATGCAAAAATATTTTCAAAAAAATATTTTTACTCAAGACTTCTAGCGGGGCAAAGGAAAATTTTCACAGAATTTTTTAATTTCCTGTCTAACCTTTTTTACTGATTTCGGATTTGAAATAACCTCATTAATCCAACCAGCTATTTTCTTCATATCTTTTTCCTTCATCCCTCTTGTCGTAATCGCTGGAGTCCCCATTCTAATTCCTGATGGCTTAAAAGGCGGAGCTGGGTCATAAGGAATGCTGTTTTTGTTTATTGTAATTCCCGCTTCTTCTAGTAAGTTCTGGGCTTCGGGGCCCCCAATGTTTTTATTCCTTAAATCAATTAAAATTAAATGGTTATCAGTGCCTCCGCTAACTAAATTAAATCCGTATTCTTTTAACCCCTTTGCAAGAGCTTTTGCGTTTTTTACTATCTGCTTCGCATATTTCTTAAAAGCTGGCGTTGATGCTTCCTTTAAACATACGGCTATTGCAGCAATCTGATGCATATGAGGTCCGCCTTGAAATCCTGGGAAAATTGCCCTGTCAACTTTCTTTGCTAGCTCAGAATCTTTATCTAACCCTTTTTGAGTGACCATAATTATTCCTCCTCTCGGACCTCGTAAGGTTTTATGAGTTGTTGTTGTAACAATATGAACGAAAGGAACTGGGCTTGGATGAGCTCCACCAGCAACTAATCCTGCGATATGAGCGATATCAGCTACCAAATATGCGCCCACAGAATCTGCTATCTTCCCTAATCTTTTCCAATCAAAAATTCTTGGGTAAGCAGTAGCTCCCACAAAAATTAGTTTTGGTTTATTATCTTTTGCTAATTTTTCCACTTCTTCATAATTTAAAAGTCCTGTTTTTTCATAAACACCGTATTGAACTGATTTAAAAAACTTAGCAGAAAAATTGACCTTCCAGCCATGAGTTAAATGGCCCCCCATAGGTAAAGCCATGCCCATTATAGTGTCTCCTGGCTCACAAACAGCCATATAGACTGCTGCATTCGCTGGAGAGCCAGAATATGGCTGGACATTAACATGTAGGACTTTAAACAACTTTTTAGCCCGATCTCTACATAAGTCTTCTAAGATATCGTAATACTTTAATCCAGCATAATATCTTTTCCCAGGATAACCTTCAGCATATTTATCAGTAAGCAAAGACCCAAGGGCTTCTCGCACAGCCAGAGAAGAATGATTTTCCGAAGGAATCATTTCAAGAGATGTTTTTTGCCTCTCTGCTTCTAAATCAATTAATTTTGCAATTTGATGATCTTGCTTTTTGAGCATTTTCCTTTAAATAAAAACTTAGACAAAAAATGCGAAACCCCGCTCAAATTTTGCCATAGCGAATACTCTTTTAAATTTATTTTTAACAAACAATTAAATCTCCATCAATCTGCGTGGGGCGAATAGCCCCATCCCTTGTTGGGCGAAGCAGATTGACACCCAGCTGTTTCCAAAATTTGAGCTGGGGTTTAGTTTCATAAGTTTATTTATGTTTTTTGATTATATCACTTTTCTCTTTTCTCGAGAAATAAAAAAGTCCCTACCGATAAGCGATAGGGACTTTATATAATCTATAAGATAATCAGCCGACAAATAATAATTTTTTGGATACTTATGTGAAAACGCACCTCCTTTCATTTCTGCCATATAGTTTGGGTTAATCAAATTGATTAACCCAGGCCGACGCCGTCGAATCAGTCAATACTAAATAAGAAATGGACTTTTCTCGTCCTTCGCATAGATATCACCTCCTTTATTTTGGCTCTTTTCGGTGGTTATTAAAGTTAATGAACTATACAACATAAATATAATACAGTATGCTAAAAGGCTTGTCAATAGCGGATAATCTTTTCCCTCTCTTCCGTTAGGTCAACTACTTTTGACGGTCTACTTTTAGATAAATCTCCAGCGTCTATTATTAAACTGGGTTTTATTTTATCTCTCGTAAATTGTTCTAAAATCTCCCTAATCTTTACTGTCGCAGGATTTCCTGAAATATTAGCTGAAGTCTGGGCAATAGGAAAATTTATTTTTTCAAATAAATCTCTTATTAAATTATAATCCGGGATTCTCATACCAATTGTTTTATTTTTCGCAATAACGCCTTTCGGTAAATTATTTTTTGCCTGCAAAATAACTGTTATTTTCCCGGGCCAAGCTTTTCTCAAAAATTTTTCCTGCTCTTTGTTAATAAAAGCATACTTTCTCGCCATTTTTATATCTTTAACAAAAACAGCCAAAGGTTTTACCTTCGCCCGTTTCTTTATCTTAAAAATTTTCTCAACTGTTTTCTTATTTCTAGCATCTGCTAAAATACCGTAAACCGTATCTGTAGGAAGAACCAATATCTTACCGTTCTTAAATAGCCTTACAGCTTTTTTTATTATATCCTTAGAATTATTTTCTTCTAGCTTTACAATCTCCATAATTATGAAGTAGGGAGGAGTAAAAATTTATTTTTGTTCCGACCGAATGATTAATTATATAAATTGCCTCAACGGTTTCTATTTTCTTTTAAGAATTTAGATAATTTTACAACATCTCCAGGGTTACCGAAATCTTTCCAATAATCTTTAATCTTTTTAACTTTTACCTTTTTCTCTTTAGCTAAAAGAGAAACTGCATCAGTAATTTCAAATTCCCCACGAGGAGATTTTTTTATCTTAGATAACTTACTAAAAACTTCTGGAGTAAATTTATACATCCCAGCATTGATTAAATCTCCCATATATTTTTTGGGCTTTTCTACAATCTTTTGCAAAAACTCGCCACCATTGACAAGAACACCGTATTTCTCAGGATTTTCGTGACGAAGGCCAGCAACATAATTATATTTATCATTAATATTCATCGCCTTTAAATCTTCTACAGAATAGAGATTATCTCCGCAAATAAATAAAAACTGCTCTTTAATAATATCCTTCACGCACATTAGAGGACAGGCAGTGCCATATATCTTTTCTTTAGGACCCAATTTATCAAACTGGCTCACAAAGACTATTTTAGATTTACCGCTACAAGGCGAAGTATAACTTTTAATAAAATCCCGAATCATTTCTTCTTTATGTCCAACAACCAAAATTATTTCGCTATAACCAGCCCTGAAGAGATTATCTAAAACATAAGATAAAAAGGGTCTTTTTTGGACCTTAATTAAATGCTTGCACTTGTTTTTTGTTAGATGAAGCATGCGGGTTCCCTGCCCCGCAGCAGCTACCACAACTTTTTTAATCATGCGCTAATCCAAATGCCTTTTTATTTAATTCTAAATATTTCTCAGGAATAACTTTCTTAATAGCCCCTAAAATAGAGGTGGTTTTTAAAGGAATTAATTTCTTGTTAACCGCATAACCCAAAAGGTAAATTCCACTAACGACTTCGTTATTCAATTCTTTTTTACAAATTTCAGAAGCAGAGATTAGATATAAGTTGCTTTTTGAAATCATTTTTAACTTTCCTAAAATTTCTTCTTTCTTTAAGGATCCTGAAAACGGCAGATAATAATTATTTATTAAAAACTTAGTTTTGCTATTGGCTTGAGAAAAACCCCTTAATCCTTCCAACACCTCTAACCCAATTATTAAATCAGCCTGGCCTCTTGAAACCAGCGGAGAATAAACTTTCTCGCCGAACCTTATATGCGTTTCAACGCTTCCACCTCTCTGTGAAAGCCCATGCAGTTCAGATGACTTTACGTCATAACCTTCAATGAAAGCAGCTTCATTAATAATTGAAAGCAAGGTAATTATTCCCTGACCACCAACCCCTCTTAGTATAAGATTAAAAGTTTTATCCATTTTGTTTCTTTAATAGAAGAGCGCAAATTCTTCGACAAACTATTAGCGATACTTCTTTTTTTATTAAGAATTCTTTAACTGCTTCTTCTAATTCTTTTATATTAATAGGGTCTAAAACTTTAATATGCTTTACCCCGCAAGCCTTAGCAATTTCTTCTATCTTCAATTCCTCTGTATTTTCACCCATCAATGTCTTCCCCATACCAGGATTTACTTGATGACCAGTCATAGCTGTTATTCTATTGTCTAAAACAACAATCAAAGGACTTGATTTATTATAGACAGTATTTATAAGTGCTGGAATTCCTGAATGGAAAAATGTTCCATCCCCCATAATGGATATGACCTTTTGGTCCGTAGCCTTCCCTACGCCATGCGATATCCCCAAGCCAGCTCCCATCGAAAAAAGATAATCCTGCATATTATGAGGAGAAAGACCTGCAATCATATTACAACCGATGTCGCCACCAAAAATTGTTCCCTCAGTAGCCACTTTTTTTATTATAGGTAAAATATACCAATAAGGACAACCTTCACAAAGCCTAGCACTTCTTTTGGGTAAGTCTAAGATTTTAGACTTCTCGATTACAAATTTCTTGCCCGTTATTTTCGATAAAGCGATACAGACCTTATCTGTATCTAATTCTCCAACCGTTGGTAAAACATCTTTGCCATAAATAGTTAATTTATCTTTTGCTAAACGCACTATTTCATTTTCTAAATAAGGATCTAATTCTTCAACAACTAGTATTTTCTTTTTGCCTTTTATAAAATCGGTAATCATTTTTTCTGGCAAAGGATAAAAAAATCCTAATTTTAAAACAGGTAGTTGTATTCCTAATGTTTTAAGAGCTTCTAAAATATGCAGATAAGAAATACTAGAGGCGATAATGCCAATTTTATTCTTTTTGCCAATAACCTTATTAATTTTAGATTTTTCTGCAAATTGCCTGATCTTCTCAATTTTTTGCAAAAGCTCTTTTTTCATTTCTAAAACTCTCGGCGGCATTGTACAGAACTGATGCGGATTTTTTATAAATACGCCTTTTGGAATTTTGGATTTGGGATTTGAGATTTGTTTAGGGTTTAGGATTTGGGATTTAGAATTTATCGTAACTGGCATTTTTTGGTGAGAAACTCTCGTAGTTGTCCTTAAAATTACAGGGATATTAAATTTTTCTGATATTTCAAAGCCTAATTTTGTGAAATCACAGCATTCCTGCGGGTCTGAAGGATCTAAAATTGGTATACGGCTTAAATAAGCATATCCTCTTGAATCTTGCTCTGATTGGGCAGAACTATGACAAGAAGGATCATCTCCAATAAAAATTACCATCGGACCTTTAGTGCCAGTATAGGCTAAAGGCAATAAGCTATCAGAGCAAACATTCACCCCAAAGCTTTTCATATTAACTAAAGTCTTTAAGCCAGAAAAACTAGCTCCGATTGCAACCTCTAGTGCAACTTTTTCGTTTGTTGACCATTCTGCATAAATACCTTTTTCCTTAGCAATATCTTTGAACCCATCTCCCACTTCAGCAGAAGGACATCCAGGATAACCGGAAACGAAATCAACGCCTGCTTCTAAGGCGCCCTGAACTATTGCTTCGTTGCCTAATAGAATCTTTTTCATATATATAAACAATTCTTATAATAACACAATTTTGTTGTTTTTTTAAACTAAACAACAAAACTCTTAATAATCGCTTCTTTTGTTTTATAAGTATTGCCGTGTTTTATCAGTCCAAAATAAGAATTAAGGGGTTCAATATTCAGATTTCTTTTTATCTTCTTAAACATTCTTCTCTTTGTAGCAGTGCGAAGTACCCGATGACTTGGAAAATTAACCCAACCCAAAAAATCAACCCCAGAGGATAGAGTTTTAATGAATATTTTGTCGGGATGCATGACAAGCCTTAATCTGTTTTGTAAAAAATTGCTAATTATTTGGATTAAATTTTCTATATGTTTTTTATCTTCAGACAAAACAATAAAATCATCGGCATATCTGATGTAGTATTTTCCTTTTAATTCATGCTTCATAAACTGGTCAAACTCATTCATATATACGTTGGCAAAAAGCTGAGAAGTTAAGTTGCCAAGAGGCAAACCGGTTTCTTGTTTTCCTGAATTAAAACTGAATATTATTTCTTTTAAAAGGTAAACAATATTTTTATCCAGTATGTATTGCTCTAAAATATTGACCAAAATATTTTGATCAATTGAGGCAAAAAACTTTTTAATATCGCATTGTAAAACCCAGCAGGTTTTTGTGTTGTTTTTTGAAACAATATAGATAAACTCTCTGAACCTATTTATGGCCTTATGCGTTCCTTTATAATTTCTGCAGGAAAACGAATCTGAAATAAAGGTTTTATCGAAAAACGGGTATAATATACGATATACGGCGCGATGTAATAGGCGATCGCGAACGCTAGCTTTGTGGATTATTCTTGGTTTTGGATCGCTTACTTTAAAACATTTGTATCCGCCGTGTTTGTAATTATTATTAATCAGGTCGTAATACAATGATAAAATATTATCCATCAGACTAAATTGGAATTCTTGTACATCTTTTTTGTTTTTCTTTCCCCTGATAAATTCTTTCCATGTATCTAATAAATTATCAATACTAATAATATCTTCAAATTTATGATTCAATCTTATTTTCATAATAATAATTTTACTTCTAACCCCCCATTTAGCTTGAGTATAATTCAAAAACTGACGCGGGTTTACAAACTATGGCAAGAATATTTGCCTGATTTTCCAAAAGATTCAAAATATACTCTTGGCGCAAAAGTTGATTCTTTGTTTTTAGAAGTAATTGAAGAAATAATAAAAGCAAGCAGTTCAGATAAAACAGAAAAACTAATTTTTCTTAAAACCGCTTCTGCTAAATTAGACCTGCTTAAATTTTTCTTGCAGATTGTTTGGGAGATAAAATCTTTAGATAATAAGAAATACATCTTACTTTCTGAAAAACTGAATGAAATAGGCAAAATGCTTGGAGGATGGATCAAATCGTTAAAGTAAGCAAAGCATATTTTCGTCATTCATTCGGCGATAAAAATATTAATATTTTTATCGCCCTCATTTATTAGAGAATAAAAACCGCCTAAAAAGGCGGAAAAAACGAAGAGATTTGCGACGACCGAGGAAGCGATCGTCCTCATACCAAGCATACCCGAAAGAGCGCAGGTTCAAGCGCCGATCATCAGCATGGCTGCACAAACACGGCACGAGGAGATAGCCACCGGGAATCCGCCAGGACGATATATATAAAACATCATCTATGCCACTGCCCTTCGAAGCTATAAAACGATCTCAGGGCTGTATCTAATTCGGTATCTAAAATACCTTAATGCTTTATACCAAGTAATCTTCGTTTTTTACTAAATCAGGAACGACTCTTCCAGAAGCCGTAACCGCTGGAATCCTGCGTTATCCTGAAATATAGAATTCGGCCGCCTGAAGCCTTGACCGCAAACATATTAGCCTACTATCCGAATTAATAATATCATTATTTGTAAAATGTGAAAACCCCGAAACGAACATTCGTTTCGGGGTTTTATTGCCAAGGGTTCAAGAGACTAAGATTCAATGAAGAATCAAGGTTCCAAGTTCCCAAGGATTTTGAAGATTACTTGCGACGACCGAGGAAGCG
>Ga0180009_10000152_pt1 | contig 105616 bp, 88 predicted proteins | sample OS_PC_MetaG_FD_123537 | JGI IMG/M metagenome (GOLD analysis project Ga0180009, IMG submission 123537) | Groundwater microbial communities from the Aspo Hard Rock Laboratory (HRL) deep subsurface site, Sweden - OS_PC_MetaG | ecosystem: Environmental > Aquatic > Deep subsurface > Groundwater... | reverse complement strand
CTGTTCCTGAATAATAAAGTTGGTAAACGGATAATAAAGTTGGGAAATGAAAAATAAAGTTGGCAAATAGTAAATAAAGTTGGGAAATGGCGGGCGAATAAGAATTTTCGCGCCAACACGGTTTTTCAGGCCTTTTCAGACAAGAGGGCTTCTTAACACATAACCCAACCGTATTAGCTCAATTCTTCCGCGCTAATAATATCTCTGCACTCCCTTTAGCAAATCGGCCTGTCGGCTAAAACAATACCATTTCAGCTGCACAGAGAACAACACATGACGATTGGCAGCGTTATGCCTCGAAGCGTAACGCTGCCAATCGTCATTTTATTATGCTCCGAAGCATAATAAAATAAGTCGCCGTCCTTCGAATGCCCCTCCCCCGCACAAGCTTGTCTAATAACACACTGTCCCGAGAAAGGCAGAAAAGGACACAGATAAATACTTTTATAAGTATTTTATAATACTTATTTTAGATTAAAAAATGGTTTACATATGTCAAAAAAAATACTAAATTTACACACAAACGATGAACCATACTTGAGGCTCTCAAACCGCAATGGCTACATATTTAAACACAGCAAAAATCCAAGATCTTAGAAGGCTAGTGCTTGGTGAGGCAGCGCTTCGTAACCTTGGCGTTGATGTCGGAGATAGGGTGGAGATTCATTTCGATGAGAAATTGGGGTGTTTATTGGTTTCGCCAGTCAAAAACGAGGATTCTGGCATTGCCAGTGAGCCACCTAGCTCCACCGGTCAAAAAAAGAAAAAACGATGAGTTCACAAGGTTCCGTGCGTGCATTTTTATTTCAGTTTTTGGATTTTAAGCAATTATTAAGGGGTTACTAAGTGTTGAGTTTCGTATTCAGCGGGCATCAATCATTCGCACCAAGAATAAGCTGGTTTCCGAAAGCTGTGGCCGCCATTGAAGCAGGAATCGATCCCTTTAGTGATCCGAGGAAGGGGATGAGCACTCTTGGGCTTGGTAAAAACATGGTCGAGTCTCTTGCTTTTTGGGTTCAAGCCGCAGGTGTTGCTGTGAAAAATGGGGGCGTGGTAAGCCTTACTGACTTCTCCAAAACAGTGCTTGTTTGTTCGGGCGGATTTGATCCGTTTTTGGAAAATCTGCAAACATTGTGGATTCTCCACTGGAACCTATGTCAAGGATGGCGCGATGGGGCGGGGCTTAAACGGCCGTATGCATGGCATTTTTTCTCCAGTGTTTTTCAAGACGATGAGATTATCGCGAGTGAAGCTATTGACCATTTTGCCGGGTCTATAGCGTTATTGCCAAAACCACTTTCAGCAGTGACTCTCCGCCAGCATTTCGACATATTTATGCGGACGTATGTGCCAGGAGAGAGTACTGGGCCCAGAAGTACCCCAGAGGATTCCCTCGATAGCCCACTAACAGCGCTAGCCTTGGTAAAACGATGCGGAGAAAAGAAGCTGCCGCACGGAAAGCGCGAGACTGTTTATCGCTTTAATAGTGCCCCGAAGCCCTCAATTTCAGATTACACGTTCCGCTATTGCCTCAGCGAGTGGTGGGATCGCGCATATCCGAACGAAATGCGCCTTACTCTCCGCGATATCTCTTTTTCAGAGGGTGGGCCGGGCCGAGTATTCCGTCTTCCAGAGGCCGATATCCACCGGCGATTAATCGCATTAACGAATACCCACCCAAAAGAATGGGCACTAATCGAATCACAAAACCAACGAGGCATTCAGCGGTCAAGTCGGCGCGACTCCAACTCACTTCTCAAATCAATTTACAATCGACTATCATGAAAAGCACACCAACCCATGACATAAATACGAGGTCTTTCAGCGTGGGCAATACAGTGCGCGACCTAATAAGAATCAATCCACGTTTTAGACGTTCTGTTCAAATAGAACTGGATTTGAACGATCGGACGTCAACCGAAAGCTATGTTGCCACAGACTTCGTGACTAATTGCCTTAAGCGCATCAGTGTCGCCTTCGAGCGGGGGAGCAGCCAAAGAGCATGGCGCATAACAGGTGACTATGGAAGCGGCAAATCTGCCTTTACTCTTGCGCTTGCGAAGGCTGCGGCAGGACGCGATGAAGAAATTCCTGCTCGTATGAGGGGAATTATTAGCGAGAAAGCAATCGCTACAGTAGTTGTTACTGGAGATCGAGAGCCTATCGTTCGAGGAATCGGGCGGGCAGTTATAGGCCAGGTTGCCGGACTCAAGGGAGCGCAACTTCCCACGACAACCGAAGAGCTTCTCACTCTTCTTGCAACGGCACGCAAGCAGGTCAAAAAAAATGGCGCCAAAGGCATTCTGCTCATATTGGATGAGCTCGGGAAAAATCTTGAATATTCGACCCTGGAACCACAAAACTCAGACGTGTACAGCTTGCAGCGCCTTGCGGAATTTGCATCTAGAAGTGGCGATAATCCATTAATAGTTCTAGGCATCCTCCATCAAGGCATCTCGTCCTATACTGCAGATATGGACACGGCAACTCGTCGTGAGTGGGACAAAGTTGCTGGTAGGTTTGACGAAATAATATTCGCACACCCTCTCGAACAGACAGTCCAGCTATGTGCAGAAGCCCTTAATATCGACACGGGCGCTCTGCCGGATCACATTTTACACGAAGCGCGGCAATCCATGAAATGGGCAGTTGACTCTGGATTGTATGGTAGTTCATCGACCGAAATATTGACGGATCTTGCGCCTAGGCTTTTCCCGCTGCATCCGACCGTATTGCCGCCTCTGCTCACTATATTGAGGAGATTTGCCCAAAATGAGCGGTCGCTTTTTGGTTTCCTCACAGGCTATGAACCAAAAAGCTTACAGGAGCACGCAGGGGTAAGCGTAGACCAGGCGAAGTTTTTCAGACTTGTCGACCTCTATGAGTACTTCAGAGCGAACCTTTCATATATGATGACTAATGGAAAGGCAACACACTGGAGAATTATCGAGTCTGTTGTGCGCCAAGCATCGGGTTCTGAGGCAACGGACCTTGCAACACTTAAAAGTATTGGCATTCTCAACCTGATTGATGACGATTCTCTTCTTGCAACCAAGGAGATGATTCAAGAATCAGTTGGAAGTTCTACAGCGAAAAATCTTAACAAAGCCCTCGAGTTACTAAAAAAGCAACATGTGCTTTACGAACGAGGCTCAGTACGTGGTTACTCTCTTTGGCCGCACACAAGTGTCCATCTTACTGATTGCTTTGAAGACGCCCGTCGACAACTGGGAGAACCAGCCGACCCGATGCGGATGGTGACTTCCCTGCTTGAAATCCAAACAATTGTTGCTCGGCGGCACTATATTGAAACTGGCAATCTAAGACACTTTGAAGTCCAGTTTCACCCTGCAAAAGATTACGAGCACTTATGCGCAAAAGGACTTCATTCAGCTGCTGGCGCTAATCCAGACGGTTATGCTCTCCTCCTTTTTCCCGAAAACGACCGGGAATTCATGGAGACATCAAAAAAATTGGTAGATCCAAGCTGTCATCCTGGGTCGAATGTTATTGTCGGTCTATTGCGTCCGCCGATAGAACTACTTGGCGCAGCTAAAGATCTACAATGCTGGAAGTGGGTTAGAGAGAACATAAGGGAGCTTGCCGGTGATGAGTATGCCCGTCAAGAACTGAAGTCACAAATACGTAACTCAACAGAGATGCTAGAAAACCGTAAGGAAATGCTTACTGGGCTTAATGTCACTGGCGGAGAGGCCTTCGTTGATTGGTTCTGGAGGGCCGAGCGAATTAAGGTTGGCAGTAACGGGATCGGCGCACACCTCTCATATCTTTGCGATATTTTGTATCCGGAATGTCCTGTTGTCACAAACGAATTGATCAACAGGAGGGTAACTAGCTCAACAGCATCCCGTGCCAGAACGCTTCTTCTTGAAGCTATGTCTTCGCACCCAGACAAACCGTTCTTAGGGCTCGATGATTCCAAAAATCCACCTGAAATAGCGATCTACATTTCATTACTACTTGCTGGAGGTGTTCATTCCCAAGATAAAAATGGATGGGGAATTAAGATCCCAGACGAAAAAATGGACAAGTGCCGCCTGCGCCCAGCATTGTTCACGATCGAGAGGCTACTGAAAAATAACGAAAGCCATCGTATATCGGTCTCGCAGATATTTGATGAACTCAGAAAAGAACCAATAGGGGCTCGTGATGGAATCCTACCGATCCTCCTTGCTATTTACCTGGGTGCTCGTTGGCATCAGACAGCTGCATATGAAGATGGGACTTACAAACATCGCCTTGGCGGCGAAGAGTTCCAGCGCCTCATTAAGGAGCCGGAGTGTTTCGAACTTCAGCGCTGTGCAATTGAGGGAGTCCGGCTGGATGTATTTCATGCTTTGAGCAAAGTCCTTGGACTTGAGGAGCGCGCCAATCCAGAAATCCTTGACGTTGTTCGACCGCTTGTTAAATTTATTGTAGAAGCCCCCGAGTACTGTCGCAATACTTTAAAGCTAAGCCGTGAAGCCTTGGCACTTCGAAAGTGTCTACTTGAAGCCAGAGACCCGGCAAGCCTAGTTTTCACAGAGATACCGTTAGCGGTAGGGCTGGCCTCCTCAGATCATGAGGCACTTGCGGCAAAACTTCCGAAGTTAATTGTGGAAATTCAGATTAGCTATGATAGGCTGCTCGAAAGACTTGCGTTGGCAATTACGGATTCATTCGAGACAATCAGCCCAATCAGAGAATTCCGCACTGAACTAACCTATCGATGCAGAGCAATTTCTGGAAAACTGGCTGATACAGAACTGAAAAGTTTCGTTCTTCGACTTGGCGACGACAAATTAGAATACCGTAATTGGCTAGAGTCTCTTGCAAATCACCTAAGCCGTAGATCGGCAACCCGTTGGCATGATAACGATGAGGAAGTATTCCACCAGCGGATGGGAATTTTAGTGAAACGCATGTTACGCGCTGAGGCGGCCAACTCTGATATCATAAGACATCCTTCTCCTGGAAATTCTGAGCGTGTCGTTTGGCTTGCGCTTACAAAGCCCAACGGTATAGAATGCACACAGCTTTTACACTGGACTAAATCTGAAGAGAATAAAGTCTTAGAGATAGAACGACAGATCAAAGCACTGATTCATTCCCACGGGCGGGTAGGTTTAAGCGCTGTAGCCCGCGCGCTCTGGAGCAAAATTGAAAACGATTGAGTCTGACCTTAAAGAATCAGCAAAACCTGTTCGGCACATCCTAAGCATTTCTGGAGGAAAGGATAGTGCAGCACTTGCGGTCCATCTCCGAGATCGGGTCGCGGATATGGAATATATTTTTCACGATACTGACAAGGAACTGCCCGACACTTATGAATATATTGATCGCCTTGAGGACTATTTAGGCAAAAAAATAGTTCGAACGACATTCGGCACCACGTTTGACGATTTGCTTCGTAAATATGGTGGCATGATACCCTCGAATCATCGTCGATGGTGTACCAGGATGATGAAGCTCAAGCCATTTGAAAACTATGTGGGAGACGACCCATGCATAAACTATGTTGGTATTCGTGCCGATGAGCCACGTATTGGCTATATTAGTCATAAACCGAATATCAAGGCGGTTTTTCCATTCAAAGAGGATGGCATAGATTACGAGGGGGTTCAAAAAATTCTTCGAGATTCGGGTATTGGAATGCCACCATATACAGATTGGGGAAGAACTAGATCAGGATGTTTTTTTTGTTTTTACCAACAAAAAATAGAATGGGTTCAGTTGAAAAGAAAATACCCTCATCTTTACGAAGAGGCGAAAAGTTATGAAAAGCCAAACCGTATAAACGGGAACGTCTTTTTTTGGTGCAAGAATGAGCCACTTGAAGATCTTGAACGACCAGAAAGGATGCAGCAGATCATCGAGAATTGGGAAAAGGCCCGGGAAAAACAACGCCAAAGTAAGAAGGATGTCCCATTAGCTGTAATTCTTGCCGGAATGGACTATGAGCCACCCAGTCGGGAAGGTTGCTTGATTTGCCAACTCTAAAGTGTGAATGGCACAATTATGACCGATGGTGAAAAATGGATTCGGCTACTGAGAGCCTATGGACCAGTACCAGATGACGAGGCCCAAGAGGCAGAACAAGTAGATAAATTGGCTGACCGTCTTGGTCTACGTCGTCTATCGTTCCCGCACCCAGCGTGGGGAGAACTCACAGAATGCTTCCCTCTTGACTCAGGAATCTTCAAAACTGTGGTACTGACTGGCACTGCTGGTGATGGCAAGACCACCTTGTGCTACCAGCTCGCAGAGCAACTGACAGGATCCCTCCCCCAACGCGACGAAAGTGACGCTGGCTTTCAGACATTCGAAGTTGTAACTCAAGCTGGCCCGCAACTCCTGACAATGATATACGACTTGACGGGATGGCGATATCGAGAAAACGGAATCTTAAAACCTGAACATGTCGTCATGCTGGAAGAAGCTGCCGCACATGTGTACGGAACCGGCGGGCATGCGTACGTTCTCGCAGTCAATGACGGTCAGCTTCTTGAAACGATTCGGAGTCTTCCACCAACCTGCACTGACGAACTCAAGGCGTTGAGTAAGGAATTGGTAACTCTACATGCCACGGGCGCGATGGAGATTGGGCAACTTCCTCTCCTGCGCCTCATAAATCTTTCCCGTATTCCCAGCGACCTGTTTATGCAGCTTTGTCTTGACGGTATACTTGGTCGTCCAGAATGGCGATGCTTTGAAGATGAAAAGGAGAATCCCCTTTTCGGAGACAAATCGCCCATTAGGGCTAACCACGCTATGCTTTGCCAGCCAGCAGTCAGGCACCGCTTGATCACTTTTGCCCGGATCGCCGACAGCACAAGCCACCACCTTCCACTGCGCTCAATACTGATACTGCTTTCAAATGCTCTTCTAGGTCATCCTGACGCTCCAGATAATGTCCTTCGGCCGGGCACTTCGGCAAAAAAAATTCTTGAACAAGACACACGACATAAGGCCGCCATCCATTTAAATATCTTCGGTTTTAACCTGGGCAAAGCGCAGAGAAACCAAAAGGATGTTTTCCGCTTTCTTTCAATGCTCCACGCCGGGGAGGAGACCACCAATGATCTCGATGAACTTATTATTTTTGGTACTCGGGACGAAGAACTCCTAAAAGAACACGCGGAACTAGTCGCGAATGACACATTCAAGCAGAGAAATCCAGCACTGGATGGGCTTATTCTTCGTTATATCCGCGGGGAGATCACAGACGGGCAAGAATCAAGCGAATTCCTCTCCGAGCTGGCACACGAACGTCGCCGTATTTTTCTTCATGCCTCCGAGGACCATCTTAAGCAGTACAAACTTTGGGCTATCACTGTCTTCCATCATGCCGGCGATTTTGTACACAGTGTCCTTAATCCAATCCGTGAGGGGCGCTTGCCTGCAAAACCGCATATACGTCGCTTAGCCTGTGGGCTAAACCGCGTGTGGACTGGACTTTTGCTCGACGAAAATGCTCATGAGGTCTACCTTGCCACCGGCCTTGACCTAAGCACGTCACCAGTAAGCGACCTACTGCTTGAGGAGCTTTCCATTGCCGCCAACCCTCCGGGATTTGACATCGTTCCAGATGGAGAATTTCCGAAGGCAGTTCTCAGGGCAAATAACTTGAGCTTCAGCTTTGACCTTACACTGCCTAGGTTTGAATTTCTCATGCGCATTGCATCTGGGGCAATGCCTTCCAGTTTTTCACGTGAGACATACGAGGACTTTCTCTCTTTGAAGCAATGCTGTCTGCGCGACCTCCAAATTCGTCCGAACTCTGAGGTTCTTATGCGTCTTGACGTTACTTCAACTGGCCAGGTCCACAAGGAGCACATTCACCTCAGTGAATGAAAGATCATCATGAAAATCACCGAAAAAGAGAATACGCAGCCCTACGCCGGTTCGAAAAAGGATTTTTCAGGCTGGTTCAACGAGGCGATCTGGGGGCATCGCCTGGAGAGCCAGCCAGGATCAGCGCTGTTGCTTGAGTTCCTTGGAATGGCAGAAGCAATGCATAGGGCGGGAAAACTGTTTGCACTGACTGAGCCCGGAAAGGATATCAGATATTCCGCGAATACAACAATTTATCTGCGAAGCATTCTCTTTAATAATCCCCGCATGGAGGAAATTCGTGCGCGGAGTCAAGGCAGCGATGAGGACGCATGGGAAGTGTGGCTCAAAGAAATTAAGAATCAGGCTGCCGTTGGTGATAAATTCACCGCCGATTTTTCATATCTTCGCCGTCGGTTCCACTCATTTAGCGACTTGGTTTCTCGTGTAACGCTCCTGAGACGAATCACAATGGACCCGGAGTCCGGTCGGACGTGGACTAGGCAACTGTTGTTCCCTATCGGGCCTGTAGCACTGTATGAGCCGAGCAATGAACGCCTGGAACGTGACCGGGTTTTGTTTACGCGTACCGGCGAGTTAGCTTACCTGATGCTGAGCCGTGCTTCGGAGTCGTTGCGACATTCTCTCGCAGAGAAGCTCTCCCCACTTTTCGATGCATCTACGGTCCGAAACAAGCTGCTCACCAGTCTTCTTCCTTCTGCTGAACCGGAAAAAGCGAGTGTTAAGGGTGGAACATATCTGCCATATAAGAATCACCCCGCTTTTGATCGTTTGGCCAAGGACGTTCTCAGCCTTCTTTCTCTTGGTTTACCAGATCAAGATGTGCTCGAATACCTCATGCACATCATAGCCTTCAACATTTACATCTATGCAATAGAAACATCGAATCATTGGCTAGGAATGGAGCACATTCCGGCTTGTGTTTGTGAGATCCCCGGTCCTCGGATGGACGTAGTCCGCAAGGCTTCCATTGCCACACGTGATGAGAACGAGGGCCGCGGAATGCTCGCTGTGCGGCGCTTCGTAGAGTTGGCAATCGGATGCAGTTCAGAAATTAACGAAAAGCTCGACTCCTCAGATATACCAGACGAAGAAAAGGCTGAGCTTCTTGCCGAGCATCTCGCCCAAATCTGTTCTGTTGAAGAGGATGACCTGAAGGCGACCAATGTCGACGAGGTTCGGCAGAAGATCATCTCTCTCGCAGAAAGCGGGTTTCGCGACGGTACTGCTGCAGCATTGCAAAAGCTTGGCCGCGTTGCCGGTCTACTGGACAAACGTGGCACCAGCAAAGTCCGTTACGCGCCAAGCGACCGATTGCTTCGCACGCTTGTTCTGGCGAATGTCACTCATAAAATAGAGGAGGATGAACTCCTTCGGATTCTCGCCCACCGCTACCGCCTAGTTTTTGGCCCTGATGAAGCCGCGACCGAGCTGCCAGCAAATTTTCATGACAAAGGTGACTTCAGCAAGAATAAGGAGCGCCTTACCCGGCGTTTAACCGGTCTTGGGCTTGCCCAGCGCATGAGCGATGCGTGCACCTACATCCGTAATCCCTACTTGAGATAACAGCTGTGACAGATCAAACACCTAGCCAAAAACAAAGTCTGCTACAGCCTGCGGCCCAAGAAATTGCCGGCGTAAAAGATACAGATCGCATCGTGGGGGCCGTTGCATTTCGATTGACGGCAGCAAAGTTTACCCCCCTGCTTGAGGATCCGGAGTTCAATGGGGCGTTCTTCGTCCTTTCGGGATTTACTGGTGCGCAGCTCGCGGGATTCATTCAAGCTGCGCAGGCCTCTGATGCGTATTGGACTTTACTTCGTCTCGGCTTTCCTGCCTCCGAACTAATAGGCTATAACCTTCCAGAGGAATGTCTCGTCCACTCTTCTGCGGTCAGTGTTCGCAATGCAGACCGTCACGGGAAAATTGTTATAACCACTGACAGCGAACCTGATGTCCGCGCATCGCTTAGTAATAAAACTACGATTACAGCCGATCAACTTAAAGAAGCTGACGAAGCCCCAAGCCACTGGGTTCAAGTAATAACTAAGGAATTGGGCCTGACACTTCCGCCTGAGCCTGCCAAGCAGGTAAGGGCAATGATAAAGGGCCTTTTTGAATGCGGGCGCTTTCCGATCGACACAGCAGCAAGATACATCTCGCAAGTACTTTCATCCTATAAAAATGGGACCCCCTTGCTTAGAGCTGCTGGAATATATCTTCCGGCATTGGATTTACCGATTTTTGAAGACTGTTTTGTTTCTCTGGGATCGGTAAAATCAGGTCAGCCTTCACAATGGCGCAAGCTTTTCGAGGACCACCAGAAACAAGATTGCTACCTCAACAAGCGCTATCCAAGTGGGCAACTCCTCGACCCTGACCAGTTGCGGAAATACCTTAATAGTCTGCGGAACGACGAAACTAACCCGCGCTTGTCAGTCCCTGTCCTTAACGCTTTTAGCCATTACATAGAAGCAGAGGGAACGCGTAGCAGCGCTACTGAAGCTTTTCTTTTCAATCACGATTGGTCGGTTGTCCGCAACTGTTTTGAGAAGCAACGAAAAACCACCGCACGGAATTTCTCCGAAAGAACCCGGAAAATCCTTGAGCTTTGCGATATCACAACTACCAATGACGACGAAGCTGTCCTGAAGGCACTTGAACTGAACCCGCGTAAAAGCGGGGGAGGTACAGATGAATTCCGTGATTTTTTTGAAACATACTCAGACGCACTTTCGCACGACCCAAAACTGCTTTTCGACTGGGAAGACTTTGTCTACGGCCAACGGATTGTATGTTCCGACCTCTTTGAGGGCATCCTAGACTGCATCCAACGCACACTCCGTCTCCGTACCCCTGGCCGACAAGCGTGGTTAGTTATTCAGGGTGAACGGCAACAAAAACCATTACATTTTGCTTCTGCTAATCGCCATGCGTGTGAATTTTTTGAGCGTCATTACGGAAAGTTGCCCGAACACTCAACCCAAGTGATCCGATTTGAAAAAACAAAGCTTCCCAGCTATTCCTCCGAGATTCGTCCAATACTCGATGGGGCTCCAAAAACAAAAAAGATCCGTAACCGGACCAACCCGAACAATTTCAAGTTCCAAGTCACCCTCTTTGAGACAGTGGAGGGCAAGGAGACGCGGATTGCTACTCTGCCGCTAACCTGGATCTTTCCAAAGGATTCAGTCCTAGCACAGGAGGGAGCAGACGTGGATGCTCTTTGCCGCTTCATGAAAAGATCACAGACATCGTTAGCTGAGGCCCTTGCGAATTACGAGACCGTCGGAAGGAAGGGTGTCCCCTTAACGTTATCTCTTCACTCAGTTCAAGGATTTGCATCACCCCCGGGAGCATCCGCCCGCGGCAGGTTCATTCCGGCACAAACAAAGATTATTTCTCTCGCCACTGAGTTCACTTCTACAATCGACCAGGCAGAAAATAGTAGGTCGCTCTCGGAAGACTTCATCGCCACATTGCGAACGGCTTTTTCAGAATTCAATATTATTTATAGCAGTGCAGTGGAGTCGCTCAGCAAGGATGCGCTCGAACGAAAAAATGTAGCTCCAGCAACCGCTGCTTATCGTGAACTGCTTGCACAGATTAGTGTCATACCACACGAAAATATCCGTCGCCGGATGCTCAGGACAGTTCTTCGCATTGGAACAGTGACCGTGGCAGAGTCCGGTCACAGACCAAAACTCGCTATCGTCTGTCCGTGGCACCCGCTCCGTATTGAAGCAGCAGCAGCCCGAAATGAACAGTTGTTGAACAACATCGTTAGTCTACTCTCAAAACGGGAAATCACCTTCTCCGATGGCGCTGTCGGGACTCTCTTTTTTCGTGACATGCGGGAAATCTTAAAACATCCTCTAAATCCAGAAATTGCTGTTTGCTGGGAGAATATGGAACCGCTCCCGCGCGTCGCAACACAGTCTATTGGCGCTTACACGCTTCACGAGCCAGTTGATCATGGTATGACAAATCGCTCTCTCGAAGACAATGCAGTGGAATCCGCTAAAACAATTTTAGGGGAGATTCAAGAATACCTCAGGCTCCAGCCTCACGAGCGCGATAATTTATCTGTTCTTCTGTACAATTGTGACTCACCAGAACTGCCCAGCACCTTGGTCAAATGTCTCAACAAGTTGAACCGGGAGTCGAAAGACGGGACAATTACGTGTCATGTATTGCTGATGCATCATGACGAAAATCATTTGCGACACCTCTATCGTGATCTTGTTGCGCGGTGTGATTACGATGGCGAAGATTCCTCCGAGACCACCGATGATTTCCTGTCAAAGGTGCGAATAAACATCACGGCGACAAACCGGTTGAAACGTGAAAGTCGTTCCCGCTCGCAACCTGTGGATATTGCCTACTGTAGAGATTTACTCTCTGCCGAGGCGAAGACAGAGTGGGTATGGATTGAGCGACACACTGTGGTACCCATAAATCACTACCCGCACCAGTGGAACCGGTTGCGCCCGTTCCGTGAAGGGGACCAAACCGTGCGAGTGTTGCTCTGTTGCCCATCTCAAACGGAAACCGGGTGGGCTTACCTTCATGCAATTGCCTCGGTTTGCGCAAACGGCGCCAGGCTTGCGTGGGCCAACATGCAGTGTCCGGTTCCCATGCGAACGCTTAATTTTGACAACCCCGGTGTCGAACGTATCCTACGCGATACGCACGATTTGGCAGTTTGGGTCGTCAATCAGGATGAACTCCTCGACCGCCGCCTTCTTGAGCAAAAGCAGGTGAAGGTCATCCGCTACATTCAAAGCACTTCGCAGGGCCGTAATCTCATCATTTCTTCCACAGCAAGAGATACTCTCCTCGTCAATACACTAAAGGAAAGACTGCGGATCATCCTGCCTTCTGATACGACAGAAAAAGTCGTCCAGTCACTGGTAAAACGCCTTATAGACGACGCCAACAGTATCTCAGGAGGTCTTGTACTGAAAGCAGCAAGACGTGCGAATAATACGAGTGAATTATTCGGCATGGTACTCTCCAGGTACCTTGTTCAGTCCGAACTCGGTCACGAACGTGCTGCAGCTTGGTGCTTCCTTGACGATTTCAGCCATTGGCTCGGGAAAAAGGAGGGGGCTAACATTGCCGACTTGCTCGTTCTAGCCCCAACGTGGAGTCCAGACGGGACTCCTCATTTGGACATCATTGTGACGGAAGCTAAGTTCATTGTGCACGAAGGCTTACATGCGGCCGCGAGAACTTCCGAGAAACAGCTCTCTGACACACTGGTCCAGATTTCCGAAGCACTCGTTCCCGAACCAAGTCCCTTCGACCAACAGGTTTGGTTGGCTCGTATCTCCGACATGATCCTTTCTCGTACCACGGGTACACATGGCTGCGGAGAAGTCAGCACTTTTGACCCTGAGAAATGGCGTTCCATAGTTCGCAACCGTGAATGTACGTTTAGCGTCTGGGGCTATTCCCATGTGTTCGTCCATTCACCGATGGACCTGGACACACCTGTTTCCGTCTGCAAAGGAATCGAAGCCCAAAGAGGTAAAACGAAAGCCCAAGCCCTACAGGAAATATTCGGACCGGACTTGACACGCTCACTGCTGCTCCAGCTAAACGAAGATCAACACGACAAGACTAGTTTAATGCGGACCCAACTAGGGCACCCCGGGTTCAACGCCAGTCTAGTACGAAAGCTTTGTCCAGAATCGGACATCGCAAATGACAATGATACGCTTGATAGAAGTTCCAATGACGAGCAATCAACAACGTCGCTAGAACAACCAAATGAGATAATCCCTCAGGAAGCAGTCAATGCCGACCAACCAGAAGTCAGTGAACACACCCCAAGTTCTCAAGTTCACTCCCTCGCGTTCGAGTCATCCGAAGCTGAACATCTGCAAGACACTGTCTCGTTCAAAGATGATATGAGTAAGGGACTTACCGAATACCTCACCCAATGCGCAGCCAAAGCAACCGCTTCTATCGAAGAAGGCCAACAGTGGCTCGAAAAGACGACAGCGGATCTGCGCTCTGCCCTGTTGGCACGCGGGCTGTCCGCAAAGCTGGCGGAAGATTTCAAGCCCATTTTGACTCCTAATGCCGCTATTATCAAGTTACAGGGCTCCAAGGACATGACGGTTCAAGCAGTCGAAGCTAAGGCAGAGGAAATCTTCACTTCAAGCGGCATTCATATCCTTAACGTCAGACCGGAATCCGGTCGAGTTTCGATCTCTGTCGCAAGGCCGGATCGCCAAATTCTCAATTACGCTCAAGTCCTAGTTGAACTTTTTCGAGGTTCACTCGATGTAAAGTGTAAGGAACAATTGCTTGTCGGTATCCGGGAAGAAGATGGATCCCCCATGTTTCTAGATCCTCTCAAGCAGCCGCACACGCTGGTGGCAGGCATAACTGGCAGTGGAAAATCTATCCTCATCCAGAATCTCATTCTCTACATTGCATTGACCAAGTCGCCATCTGAGACCCACATCTACCTCATCGACGCTAAGTTTGGAGTCGATTACCGGCCTCTGGACTTACTGCCACACGTTGTAGCAGGATCACAGACGATAATCGATGACCCCGCCGCTGCTATTGTCACTCTAGAGGGGCTTGTTGGCGAAATGGACCGTCGTTACCAACTCTTCAAAGAAGCCAAGGTTAAGGACTATCGTGACTACCGCAAAGCCTCTGGTAAAGAACTTCCGGCCTTATGGGTAATTCACGATGAATTTGCTGATTGGATGCAAACTGAGGAATACGCTAAACGTGTGCCTGATCTCGTCGGCAGGCTTAGCATCAAAGCACGGGCGGCCGGGATCTTCCTTATTTTTGCTGCTCAAAGACCTGACAACACAGTTATGCCCATGCAACTTCGTTCCCAGCTTGGAAACCGGCTTATTTTGAAAGTCGATAGTCCAGGCACCTCTGAAGTTTCAATGGGCGAGAAAAATGCCGGAGCAGAAAAGCTCCTTGGACAAGGGCACATGCTCGTTAAAACCGCAGACACACCGCACCCAGTCTTCGTTCAGGTTCCATATTTAGATATGTCTGAGGTGCCTAGAATCGTTCAAATGCTGCGCCTGATCCATGGATTACTTCCTTCGGATGAGCTTCCCGGGCTGTGATATACCTAGATAATAACGCGACAACGAAACCCTTTCCTGAAGTAGTGGAAGCCATGACCCAGTTCATGACGTCTCGCTTCTGGAATGTTTCGTCTGCCTATGGACAACTGGACGGCCTGGAGGAGATCGTTGAGTCAGCGAAAGCGGCTATCCGCACGTTGATTGGAGCGGAACCCAATGATGAGGTTATTTTTACATCCGGCGCCACCGAGTCAAACGTATGGGCTGTAGCTGAAGGGGCACGAAGATGTACAAGTTGCAGATGGATACTGAGCTCACAGATAGAACATCCATCAATCAATGAATCACTTGAAAATCTTCAAAAGCAGGGGGTGGAGGTCCGATGGGTTCCGGTAACCCGAAACGGAACCTTTGACCTGAATAAACTTGCGGATCTTGTTGACTATAATCTCTGCTTTGCTTCATTGATGTTTGCGCATAACGAAACTGGCGTCATTCAGCCTTTACGAGAGGCAGCGATTCTGATTCGTGAACGTGCCCCTCAATGCCTCATCCATACGGATGCGACACAGGCAATTGGGAAGATGCCAGTTTCGTTGTTAGATGAGTTAAGCATGGTGGATCTAATTTCTTTTTCTGGCCACAAATTTCATGGCCCAAAAGGAATTGGAGGGCTAATTATTCGAAACGGAAAAACGCTTCAGCCGCTAATTTGTGGTGGCGGCCAACAACAAAATTTACGTTCCGGCACGATAAATATCCCAGCCATTGCAGGAATATCAGCCGCGGCCACTAAATGTGGGAAGCTTCTCCAGGAAAACCGGCACATATCTATTCAACTAATTCGCGACAAATTCGAAGAACACATCCGTTTACACTTTCCAGATGTTTTTATTCTCGGGAAACAAGCACCACGGCTTCCAAACACAAGCTTTTGGGGGATACCAGGAATTGATGCGGACGATTTTGTTTATACCTCCGCTACCCATGGAATAGTTATCGGTAAAGGTTCAGCTTGCTCTGCTCAAAGCCTCAAACCATCCCACACGGCTATGTTGATGGGCTACAGCTATGACGAGGCGTCGTCATTAGTTCGGGTCTCGTCATCTTTCGATACGAGCCTCAATGAACTTATTGATTTCTCTGATAAAATACATGAATCATATCCATGAGTTACGCAAACAAGATATTCCCGACATAACTATCTCGCAACGTTTTATCCTGTTTTGCAACAGGACCTCGGGCCCTCTATTTCCAAAAGAAGAAGTCAACTTTCTGAGATCACCCATAAAAGGGTTAAGATAGTCGGATAATTCCCGAGCCGAATCGATTGTTCGTAAACCTCGAACCCTCGTCTTTCCCTCATCCATGGAAACCACGCTTCATTCGGAACTCTGACCATTCTGGTAGATTCCTTCCTCCCCCGGAATACCTCGCTGGACTCGCTTTCCGGGTGAAGCGGATGATGTTTCTCAATGCCTGGAATGGATGAATATTCCTTTCCTTTCCGCCACCAGCGGACTATTCCGTCCCTGGAAAAAACAGCCATGCAGTCTTCTTTTGAAATTTGTATGAATTTTACTGCGGCGGCGGTCAGCGACACATTGTATGCGCTGGAGAGCTCCTTGACGACCTCAAGAGATGGCGTGGCCGATCTGAATTCCTTGCTTGCGAGGCGAGTGGGTATGAGCAATTCGGAGGCGAAAGCATTTGCCTCGATTTCCATTGGGCTTCCAAGGTAGCCGCCGATGTCGTCCTCCGAACAAAATTTAAGCTGGGTCTCTTCTGAGTGCATTTCCCAATGACCCAGCTCATGCGCGATTGCGAAGCGTTTTCTGCCGGCCTCAGGGATGTCTTTGCGGACTCTTATGATCCCTTTGTTGCCTTTCCGGATTAGATAGGCCTCCGATCCGCGTAATGCACCCTCCCTGACCAAGACATTCCGGTCCATTGAAATATCCTCAAGGCGTATCTCGTCGGGCCTGGTGATAGCATATTCCCTTATGAGCGCGTCCGCCAATCTCCGGGCCTTGGCTTCGTTGGCCCTGGAAGGGTCATTCGAAAACATCGCCGTCACTTTCGAGTATCATCAGATCTTCCAAGATCGAAGCCATATCTGCTTCATTGGCCTCCTCAAGCTTCCTGAAATACACCGAGGCAAGTTTCGGCTGTGATTGGCTTAATCCATTGAGTATTTCCAAAACCGCGTCTTTGACGTTCGCCTTTTCATCGATGTACTTTTTGATCACCGATAGCCCTCCAAGGCGATGTCTCTTTTCCTTGGCGGCTTCGAGTCTTCTTCCTGCCAGTTTTTTGGAGATCATGAGGGTCACTTCGGAAGTCATTTGATCGACGTCAATGCCTTCTTTCCTGAGATCTTCCCGTATCTTGGCGATCGGAAGATCTTCTACCTCTTCCTCGGAATTGGTAAGCAGGCCGTGCAAACTTTCCAATACGTCGGAATATTTCTCAGGGCTATGCCTTGTCATTATTCGCCTCTCCATTCTTAATTTCCTGAAATGATTTGAGCCGCCTTTGGAGCTGCTTTTTCAGATTGTCGAACTCCTTCGCTTTTATGCCCATACTCTCGGCGATGTCCGCCCGTTTCTCAATCCCCTCTGCGAGGCGTTCAAGGATTGTTTGAAGCAGGGGAGTATCAGCAATGAATTCGTAAAATTTCCAGAAAAAATCCTCGCTCAAACGTTCTTGCTCCCTAGCAAGCACGATTTCTTCCGGACCGGAATTCGGACAGGAAACACTATCCCAGAATTCGGCTGTCTTCCCATCGCTGTTAGGTCTTCCTGACAGGACGGCTTCCCTGAAGAAGTGCCGATTCTCCCAACCGTCGATCAAGTGGCTGATCTCGCTGTCAATCACACTGATTAAATGCTTGAAAAGATTTTCTTGGGAATGGGGATCCCATGCCCTATCGCCATTCAAGATTTTTTCAATGCTTATGTGCACTACGTCTTTTGCTTCGATTCCGCTTGGGGCAGGCCCACCGAGAATACCCTGCCAGAAGAGTTTCCTCATTTTTCCAAGGGCATACCGTGCCAGCCTTGGGATGCTTTCGTCCCAAGGATGACTGGCCATCAAATTTAACACTTCATCTGAAACCTCTGCCATGGGACTCCCTTTAAATATATGCCGCCCCGGCCAGGGAAATTGCCGTTCGGGACGGAAATCAGGCTTCATAGTTGAAACTAAAACAATAAGACACATTGGCAAAGAACAACCAAGAGGTCAATCGAATAAAGCCCCCAGGCTGACCGGTCCCTGAACAGACAATCCGCAAAAAAATAATCGCGGCGGCAAATTTTGGAAGTAGCCCGGCAAAAGAACATAAGAAGAAAAATTTAAGCGAAAGGAGGTGATGGCAAAGATGGCGAAAAATCCCCCAGTCGGTGATGGCCACCGGATCGGCGCGGTAAAAGACCGTTCCCAGACCTACAATCCGCAGAATGATCGGTGGGTAAAGCGGGATACCGGGACAGGACAGTTTATTGACCAGAAAGCGGACGATAAGCCCTTCAAAGGTGTGCGCAAGGAAAAGTAACAGCGTGGCGGGCGAGTCTTCCGGGAAGGCTCGCCCGTTTCTAATTCGCCGCCGCTCAGCCAAATTCCCGTCTCGGGAGCCGCTCCCCCAACAAAAGGAATCGGTATGCCACGTCGCAAGATAACCAGCGCGGACAGAAAGCTTAAGCAAGGCCGCGGTCATGGGCATGGTGAAAAATACAAACCATTCTTGACGGTTCGCGAAGTCCCTTCACGCGGGCTCTCCCACCGAATCAAGGGGTGGACGACAAGCCGCGTTCACCACTTCCTCTCGAATCTCGAGAAGAATTACTTCTACCTGCTTGACTGGTCCTCTCTCGTCGTCGACATCCGCGAACAGTTCCCCCTGCCGATCGAGGACACTACGATGATCTCCGAGCGGCTCGGCGTCAGGCATCCCACAGACCCAAAAACCAAAGAATTCACAATCATGACCACCGACTTTCTTGTCGACCTTCTCTCCGAAGGAAGAAGCGTCATGGTGGCCCGGTCCGTGAAGATGAGCCAGGATCTCGGCAGCAAGCGGGTCCTGGAAAAGTTGGAGATCGAGCGGACCTACTGGGCAGAGCGGAAAGTCGATTGGGGGATCGTCACGGAATTGGATATTCCAAAGGCCGTGGCCGAGTATGTCGAATGGGTCCACTCATCCGCAGACATTGCAAGTTCTCCAGGACTCACGCCTCAGATTATCTCTCAGGCCGAGGCGGCTTTGTACGGCCTGATCACCGAAAACCCACGGGAGTCTTTGGCGCATGCCGCTCTTGCGATCGACCACGCCCTGGGGCTGAATGCGGGTTCGGGCCTGTGGGTCGTCAGGCACCTCATTGCATCCGGACGCTGGACGGTGGACATGACAAAAGTGATCGCAACCGACAAGCCCCTGCGTGTCGCGAGGGTGGCCGGACATCCAATCGAGCAGGAGCACAGTGCATGAACCGCCTCCTTGCTATCAATACCCTGATCGAATGGATTCCGGTGGAAGGCGACGCCACGCAGCGCCTGGAAAGGGTGCTCTGGACGGACAATGCCGGGGAGCAGGTCGTCGTTGTTTCGGTTTCCGATGCTGTCTCGCTCCCGCTTCCCGTTTGGAAACGAGGTTCGGAACTGGAGGCGGCAATCGCGGGTGGCCAAGCCTTCCGCCGTAAGATCGATCCCTTTGCGCAGCTCGCCATGCCGGATCCGGCTTTTCTTCACAAGCACAAGGACCGAATGGAGAGAGCCTGGGAGATCATCCGTGACTTGGTGGCGGTTGAGCCAGGGATTTACCTAGAGGAACAGAGGGGGCCTTTGGTCCGGAAGGCGGCGGAACAATTCAAGGTCACGCCGAAGGAGGTCTACAGACAGCTCAAACGCTTCTGGCGGGGAGGGAAGATCAAGCACGCTTTGCTTCCGGCGTACAAAAACTGCGGCGGCCCCGGAAAGGATCGGCTCATCAAGGAGTGCCGCCCCGACCAGCCCAAAAGGGGCAGGCCGCGCAATATCCTGCAGCTCGACCCGGAGTATGTCGGCGTTAACGTAGACGAAGAACTCCATAAGATTTTCAGAATTTCCACCGATCTTTATTACAACACCAAAGAGGGAAATCCCCTTCGGCGCGCCTACGATCTCATGATCGACAAGCATTTTAACATGGGCTACCGGAACGAGGGCGGGGTCAGTGTCCCGGTCCTTCCCCCGGCCTCCCAGCTTCCTTCCTTTCAGCAATTCCGCTATTGGCACCTCAAAGAACGGGATCTGACCCACTCGATCGTCTCGAGGCGAGGAGAAAAGAGATATTTATTGAAAAGCCGGCCTATACTGGGCAACTCGACCCAGATGGCTTTCGGCCCGGGGTCCATCTTCCAAATCGATGCCACTATCGGGGATGTCTACCTGGTCAGCACCCTCAACCGCAACTGGATCATCGGCAGGCCCGTGATCTATTTCGTCGTCGATGTGTTTAGCCGAATGGTAGCGGGAATTTATGTGGGACTTGAGGGGCCGAGCTGGGTAGGTGCGATGATGGCGCTCGCCAACGCTACTACCGACAAGGTGTCGTTCTGCTCGGAGTATGACGTTGAAATTGACTCCGAGGCTTGGCCGTGCCGGTATCTTCCCGAAATGATCCTCGGAGACCGGGGAGAGCTTTTGGGACTTGATTCCGATAGCCTTGCCGATTCCCTGGATATCCGCGTTGCCAATTGCCCTCCATACCGGGCGGACTGGAAAGGGATTGTGGAGCAGATGTTCCGGCGGGCGAACCTGAAAAGCATCCACTGGCTTCCCGGGGCGGTGAGGAAACGCGAAAGAGGAGACCCCGACCACCGTCTGGATGCCACTCTTGACCTTCGCCAGTTCACCAAGATCATTATTCTTACGGTGATTAAATATAATCTCCATCATCGGGTTGAGGAATATCCGCTGGACAGGGATATGATTGCCGACGACGTACCTAAAATCCCCGTCAATCTGTGGGAATGGGGCATTGGCAACCGGGGCGGCCACTTGCGTGAGAAGAGCCTGGAAACCATCCGGCTGAATCTAATGCCGACCGGATCGGCAACCGTTACCCCCAAGGGGATTCGGTTTCAGGGCGTCCATTATACGACAGCCCGGGCACTCCGGGAGCAATGGTACGTCCGTGCGCGAAGCGAGGGAACCTGGACCGTTCCGGTCTCGTATGACCCCCGCAGTATGGAAGTCATCTATCTGCGCGCAAGCGACAGCAGCAGTTTCGATCCCTGCACTCTTTTGCCGGACGAAGAACGATTCAACGGCGTGATGCTGGAAGAGGTGCTCGATTTCTTTGCTCTTAACAAGTTGAAGTCCCAGCAGCATGAAGGCCGGCGGCTGCAGTCCGATGCCGCGTTGCGGGCACAGGTCGCGGCCATAAAAGCGGAGGCCGCCAAGATGAAGGAGGAATCGGGCCCCCAGAAACAGAGTAACAATCAGCGCCTGAAAGGGATTCGTGACAACCGAGCCGAGGAAAAGAAGCTCAATCGTCGGGACGAGGCGTTCGACTTGCGGGCCGAACGGCACTGCGGCACGCCTGGAACCTTGCTTCCCCTGGCCAAGGGGGAAACGAGTGTCAAAGCCTCGTCCTCGGCCAAGCGAAAGGACTTCCTCGACATATTAAAAGCCGATGGCGAGGAGGAACAGCCATGAGAAAGGCGGGGGGCCGGGAACTTGGGCATTTCCTTATCGGCAATAGGGTAAATGCCATCTATCAGGAGAGCGAAGAGCCCCTCTATCGCCACAACTGTTTTATCGAATCGTTGCCGCAGGAATTGTCTCCGGAAAAAGCCGGCAGCTTGCTGAGGCGGATGCCGGCCTATTCGGAAGCCGAGAGAACCCTTCCCGCGTTGCGCAGATTGAACGCAGTTCAGAGAATTCAAAACATCGTCGTTCCTTTGCCAGAATACCTTGAGATAGAGCAGAAGTTCTCCCGGATGATCCGAAACGGGTATCTTGCGCGAAATCCTCTCTCGGCCGAGTGGGTCAAACAGATTCAGGCAGGGTTCCCAGATCTCGACTGGAATCGGGGCTCATCCTATCCCTACACACCCACAATCCGGTCGACCGCGGCCGGATTTTCGATCATCGGCGCCAGCGGGGTCGGGAAGTCGACGCTCATTGAGAGCATCCTTTCCCTCCTCCCTCAGGTTATTACCCACCGGGAGTACAACGGAGGTCCCTTCGATCAGCAGCAATTGGTATGGCTCAAACTCGACTGCCCCTATGATGGGTCTCCGAGAGGTCTGTGCAGCAGCTTTTTTCATGCGATTGATCGGCTCCTGGGAACCCGCTACGCGGAAAAGTATGCCAACCAGAGACGGACCGCCAACGACCTAATGCCCATCATCGCCATAATCGCGGCAAACGTCGGGCTGGGCGTCCTGGTGATTGATGAGATCCAGCGCCTGCGGGGCGCCCAAAAGGACAATTCAAACCTGCTGCTCAATTTCTTCGTCCAGCTGACCAACACCATCGGTGTGCCTGTCGTCATCATGGGAACCTATAAGGCCTTTGGCCTGTTCACCAAGGAGTTCTCCCTTGCCCGGAGGACCACCGGGCAAGGTGATGTACTCATGCACAATTTCGCCGAGGACCAAATTTGGGACTATTTTATCGAGCGTGTCTGGCGTTACCAGTGGACCGCCGTTCCGACTCCCCTGGAGCCGTCGTTAAAGAAGGTAATCTATGAGGAGTCGCAGGGAATCCTGGACATTGCGACCAAGCTCTACATGCTGGCGCAATGGGAGGTGATCGGCTCAAAGGATAAAACGGAAAGGATAACACCGCCTCTGATCAGGGTGCTCGCCCGGGAGAATCTTACGGCAGTTGCTCCGATCCTCAAAGCCCTTCGGATGGGCGATTTGGAGGCGCTGAAGGATATCTCGGACATTGGCCTGCCCGGAAACCTGCTACAGGATCATTTTCGGAAAGCTCTAGGCCGGGTGTCCCTGCAGGGAACCTTAAACACCTTGCGAAATCAAGTTGCAGTAGCCGAGGCGGATGAAGAAGGGCTAGGGGAATCTCCAGAAGAGCAACTCGCCGCCTTAATCGTCCAGGCTGGATACGCCCCGGAAATCGCGGTAAGGAGCGCCCAGTCCGCTTGTCGCCGTTTCGCCGCCGAGACGGACCTAAGGCTTGCAGGCAGTGAGGCCTTTCGCCTTGCCGCGGAGGAAACGGCCCTGAAGAAGGCGAACGTCGAGGAAAAAGCGAACCCTCAGGAGAAGAAAAAAAGACTGAAGGTCGTTTCACTCAGCGGCGACCTGCGAGAGATCGTCGCAAAGGCCGCCAAGGAAACATCTCCATACGATGCATTGAAGGCCGCCGGAGTCATTAAGTCTGCCGAGGAATTCCTGGCTGCGGGAGTTCCATAACCATGCTCGCATTTTTCCCGGCATTATATCCGGACGAGATGCTCTATAGCGCCTGCGCCCGTTACCATCGAAGAAGCGGAAATCTGAGCATTAAAGCCACCATGAAGGATCTTGTCGGGTCTACCACCGCCAGCGCAGTGGTAGATCTGCCAAACCGCTTGGATTGCCTACGAAGGCAGCTCCCTGCCGGCACCCTCACCACAGTTGATCGCCTGATCAAGGAAAATACCCTCCTTCCGCTCTATAGCCCCTTCTTGCCAAGGAATCGGGTTGACAAGATGATTGCCTGGATGAAGGGCTCCACCCACGGGGGCGGCATTCACATGGCCATGGGTATCATGGCTAGCAGCGTTCCAGCGCCCCGGTATCTTAGGTTTTGCCCAGAGTGTCTCGCTGCTGACGAGAGTCAGTACGGGGAACCTTACTGGCACAGAAGCCATCAGGCGGCCGGAGCCCTGCTTTGCCATAGACACGAGGTATGGCTTTGCGAAAGCGATGTTCCGACCGCCGCCCCTCAGAATAAGCACGCCTTCGTTGCCGCTCCCGAACCCAACGGGAAATACCTTCCGCAACCTTACGAGAGGTATTTCCAACACTGCCGGGAAATAACCCGTTCGGTGGCTTGGCTGCTCAGCCATCCGGAGACCGAAAGTCCCGGACTTTTCTTTCTTCGGAAAAAGTATCTGCATCACCTCCGGCAGATGGACCTTGCGAGCTATTCCGGACGGGTGGCTCAGCGCGAGTTTCTGGAGGGGTTTACCGCATATTACGGGAATTGCTTTCTGGAGCAAATCCACTGCCGCATAGACATCGGCTCTCAGGATAATTGGCTGAATAGAATTGTGCGCAAGCCGCGAAAGGCGAGCCATCCTCTCCGGCACATCCTTTTGATCCATTTCTTTGGGGCAGGGCTTGAGGAATTTTTCTGCACCAGCGTTCCTGAAAACCGTCCCTTTGGAAGAGGCCCGTGGCCTTGCCTTAATCCTGCAGTATCCCATTACCGGCAGGCAGTTGTCCGCAGATGCGTCATCTCCAGGAATTGTGAAACGGGAGAGCCGGTCGGTCATTTTTACTGTTCATGTGGTTTCAACTATGCCAGGACTGGCCCTGACCGGGAACGTAGCGACAAGTTTCGGAGGGGAAAAATCCTGGAAGTCGGTTCGGCGTGGGAGGCGGAATTGATCCGCCTTGCAGAAAAGGAGGGGAAAAGCCTGAGGGCAACCGCCCGTTCCCTTGGCGTGGATGTGAAAACAGTAATTCGCTACCTGGCCAGGCTGGCGGACTGCCAACAGGAGAAAAATTTTATTGAGGATGGGCAATCGCTGATTGAGCGCCGCACGCGCTGGCATGCGCTCATGGCCAAACATCCTCAAAAGGGAAGGAAAGAACTTAGGACGCTGGGTTCAGCCGATTATTGCTGGCTTTACCGTAACGATCGAAAATGGCTTATCGAGAATCTGCCTCCGGTCAAGTCCAGGAAGGGGACTGCTGGACGCCGGGTTGACTGGCCGGACCGAGATCGCGAGCTCGGGGCCCGGGTCGGTCCTGTCGCGCATGCCATCCGCTACGCGCCTGGGAGACCCGTGCGCGTCACAATCAGCGCCATCGGCAAAAAGCTCGGTGCGCTCGGTATATTGCAAAGGAATATAGACAAACTCCCCCAAGTAAGAACGAGTCTTGAAGGCGTTATCGAGACCAGGGCCGCCTTCGGGATTAGGCGCGTGAGGTTTGCGGAGAGAGAACTCTTGCGGCGCGGAGAGTCGTTGGAGGCCTGGCGAATCGTTCGCGAAGCGCATCTTCGGCCCGGATATCCCGCCAGCGTCGCGGCCGAGATCGAGCGGATAATTTATGCATTTGAAGAGGGGTGATGCATGGATATGAAATTTAAGGATTGGCCTTTTGACAAGAACGAAGACGTCTATCTTCACTGGCTTCGGTCGCCCTACCATGCGGGGCAACATAAACAGTGGCAGATGCAGGCTGTCTTCCGGCGGGAGAACGGCACGTTGCATGACCTAGCCATGCCTTGGGGGGCACTTCCTGCTTTTCGTCTCGGCTGTGCCTACCGGGATGGCAAACCGACAGGGGCAAACCATCTGGGCACTCGGATGCAAATCCGGTTCTGCTCCTCGCCGAAGGTGAGTATCTGCGATGCGATATCGGTGCCAAGGCAGTATGAACTGCGGACGAGATTCAATCTTCGGGAGAAATGCGTGGTTATATGGAATCGCGGGGAGCGGATCGTGGTTCCCTGCCTGGAGGTGATTCGGGCCTATTTCGCCCCCAACAGAATGATGGCAGCCGAATTGCTCGGGCCGGATCTTTTCACGGATATATGTACATCTTCCCTAACGGACGGCCAGGCTCATCTCAAGTTCTCAGAACGGGTCGCCATCGCCTCCCTGTCTACCGAAGTCATCAAAAGGATGGCCGTAGTCCTTTTTGACGGGGAGTTTCGGGCTGCATGGAAGAAGGTTTGGGTCTCCGCTTCTAACGGCGGCGGGGAGAACATGCGAGATGGGGGGTATGCGCATCCGCTTCATGCCGAACCGCCGGCCATCCCAGGCAGTAGCTGGGTGGTCAGGGGGATGAAAATCGAGAAAACCATCCTGGTCCTGGAAATAAAACAGTTCAGTTCCGCTGTTAGACTGCCCTTTTCCACCCTAACTTGCGAACATCCCGGTTTCAGAATATATGAAGGCGGAAAAAAGGGGAACGGGAGAGGCAGGACCAAGGAGGATCCAGAGGAAGCCGCCATTAACCCGGAGCCAAAGTCACCGAAAGGGATTACGGCTCCTTATGCGGTGAGACTCGACTTCACCACTGCGGATTTTGCGCAGCGGATCGAGGTGGTCAAAGTCCAGGAAAGAGTAAACGAAAATGGCCAAGGCGAAGATCGCTCTGGAGGCGGAGGGGTACGAATAGAGCACGTCTCTACAAAGGATGGGACTCTTTACGAGGAGGCAGGCTGCGGGGAGCTACCGTCAGTCGAATTTGCCCCGTTCAAGTCCGAGAGCGATGTTTCTTGGGGTTTTCGGAAGTTATTTAAGGCCCTATCCTACATCAAAGGGGCGAGCCTGTCGTTTTGCGAAGGGAAAGCCCCTGAAGGCTGCTGTCTCCCCAAGATACCTAAGATTTCCGGTAGCCCGCGGCAATATGTTCTGGTGGGCTTTTCGTTCTCAAATCGGCGTTTTTTCATAGTGGAGGTCGATGGAAGGGACGATCATGGGATTTCGACCCTTCTGTTTACGATGCCGAGGCGCGGATCCATCACTGCCACCGCATTTACCGAAAATCTGCTGAAAAAATGTATTGCGGGAGGAGGGCATTGGGACAAGGGGGAACTAAGAACGCTTTTCAGTGGAGGAAAGTACGAACTTGTAAAGCACACAAAATCCTCTTCGGAAAACTGGGGAATGAGACTGTGGAGGGCGGGGCGGAGATTGTTTTGACAATGGCGGGCGTAAGCAGAAATAATGAGCGAGCAAAATTAGAAAGACCTCTCGCAACGTCCATTATGCAAATCATCAACGATTTGTGACTCAGCCCCACTCTTTTATCAATGACCCCCTGTCTGCGGTTGACATTCTGCCGCAACAGGTTTTTTTCGATGGGCTGATAACCGGGCTGTGTTTTTTGAGTTTGCACCAAAGAGGCTGTATCTGATAGGGTAAGCCATTCACGTGAACCAAGAACCACAATGAATCTTTTTCCGTCTTTGCCTGAGGTCAAACTGTGATTACACATGACACCAAAATAATTAACGCTAAAGAAACAGCAGGTTATCAAGTGGCGTGAAATGAATATGCAGAATTTATAGGCACAATAGACAGAATCTGACCTTCCTCCATACCTGAATGAATTCTGTCTAATACAATGTTATACACCGGGAAAACCATGAAAACCGAATGGCAATTCTTCTTTGATACAAAGGACTTATTCTTCAAAAAAGAGCATAAGTACAAATGTACTGCCAACGGTGATGAAATTCACAGCGATGCTGTTTCTGGGGAGTTTTCGTTTGATTTGAAAATAACTCCAGACAAAGAGTGTAAAAATCCGCAATTAGACCAAACAGGGAAACTTCGCATCACATTGCCTTTATCCCGCGAAGAAGCAAAGCCCATAGTTCATGGACTGTTACATAATATAATTCAAAAAATTTCTTTTGATTCTGGGGGTATCTTCAATATTAATGGTGGAATGATGTTGGGTACATATATCCCAGAAACACCAGAAGAAGAAAAAGAAATTGGTGAACATAGACATTTTGCTGAAATGAACATGGTTGAGGTTTTAAGCCCTCCAGAATTTAATTCAGATAGTCTAGCAGAAATATCAAAACTTCCTCTAGATATGGGATTAATCTCCCAACATAATGCAACTAGGATCTCCAAAAATCCCATTGAGAAATTTTTGGGTTTTTTCAAAATTATCGAAAGTCAATTCCCCAAACAAAACAGGAATCAAAACCTCAGGGACTGTTTGGAAGCAAACGGAGACCTATTAGACATTTTTAAGCGGACATTTGAGTTTGCAACAGAAGACAAAGCTAATACTTCTTATATCGAGTTCATCAAAAATATTGTTCATGCTAGGCACAGGTGCGCTCACTTGAGGCGAAATAAAAATTTCGGCTATGTCCCATCAGATCCCAAAATTTCAGAAGAGGTTGAGCCACACCTAGGAGCACTTGAAATATTAACTTATGAAATAATAAAAAGTAGTGCAAAAGGTGTATAGCAATTAGCTTAACCAGACCGCGGGAACGTTTGCGGCGCTACGCGGCAAGTTCCTTGGCGCGGTCTGGTTAGCAAGGCGTTATGTGACAAACAATAAGGAAGCTTGATGATATTTGAAGATTGGCTTAGACATCGTGGTCTATCAGATTCTTCGGTTCTAAAATATGAAGGTGCGCTATCTGGTGCAATGTCACAATGGGCAATTGAAAGTGGACTAATCGAAGGCCCGCTTACATCAATCCAGAGCCATAGCAGATTTGAGGCAATCGCTAAATCTTTGAGGAACCTCCCTATCTACCTGGAAAGAAACGAGCGTGGGCACAATATGTACAACAGTGCCTTAAACAAATACTCTGAATACTTGGCAGAGGGTTTTGATAATGATGTGGAATCTGACATTGATAAAATTCTTAGTCAATCTAATGCCACCGAAACAGAAACAAGCACCTTATTAAAAACACGCATTGGCCAAGGTAGTTTTCGACAAAAGCTTATAGCGTACTGGAAGGGCTGCGCGGTCACAGGTTACAAAGATTGCTCCCTCCTAGTCGCATCGCACATTAAACCCTGGCGAGCATCTGCCAACTCGGAACGGCTAAATTATTTCAATGGCCTCCTTTTGCTTCCCAATCTAGACCGCGCCTTTGATTCTGGGTTAATAACGTTTGGAGAATCAGGAACAATAATTTTATCACCACTCCTAGAATATCCAGATTTACTTGGCGTCAGCGAAGACATGAAGGTGTTTCTTGATGATAGACATCAACCTTTCATGCATTTTCACCGTAATGAGGTATTTAGGGCCACATAACCAGGCGGTCGAGTTCGACGGGGTAAACGCTACCGCATTTACCCGCGTCTCACCTTAAACATTAGCTCACAAGAAGATGTTCAAACAAATCAAAAAAAATTACGAACGCGCAAAAGAGTTATCGTTTGATAACTGGATGAAGATAATTGGTATTTCTTTGTCACTTCTCACAGTTTGGATTGGTATTTATCAATATCGCGATGCCAAAGAAAAAGAATATAAAATGGTATTTTATGAAAAAAGATTCCAAATTTATATGGACCTTGCTGACACAATTGCCAAAATAGCGACATTGCCAGAAGGACAAAAAGAAAGGGCTGATGCAGTGCAAAGATTCTGGCAACTAATTTATGGTCAAGCTGTATTAGTTTCCGACAAAAACGTTGATGAGGCAATAAGGAAAGCGAGTAATTGGGTTGTGTTCTGTGTTGAAAAAAAAGGACCACCTCCAGAAGATAATATGTGCGTAGATATTGCAGGAAATGCGCACGCTCTTGCCATTGCTAAGTCCGCAAGAAATTCCGTCACCCAAGTTTGGAACATACCATTGGAAAAATTAAATGAAAAAAATCTATATTCGCGAAACTAAACATTTACCTACTCACCCAAGTGTCAGAAATTCAAATAAAATCAAAGAGCTAACAAGGCAATCCAGTGGAAAATTTGGCCTGCGGCCAATTTCCCACTGATCTTTGTCGTTATGCATAAAAAAATATCCCAATGACCGACACAAAAGAAATTTTTAGCTATTTAAACACAGAGATTGAGGCCGTTTTACATTTAGCCTCAGAACTCAAATTCGATTCAACACATGCCTTACATCAACACGTCATTAGTTTGTATGGCTCAATTGTTGAATTATCAAGTTCGGTTAAAGAACTTTATGTTGCAGGTCACTACTCTGCAATCCCTGTGGTACTAAGAACTATTTTGGAAGCTTTTGTTGATTTACGTAATTTATGCAAAAACCCGAAGTATGGGTATTCGCTAACCATAAATTCCAGCAAAGAATCCATAAAATTCTTAAAGGCTGCTAAAGACGACGAAAATGTTTACGCAGAAATGATCGCAAGAGATCCAAACATCGACAAACATATTTCCGACTATGAAAAACAAGTAGAAAGTCTCAAAAACAAAGGGAGTAATGGTTTAAACATAAGAGAAAAATTTGATGAAGCCGGTATGCTAGATGAATACCTTACATTCTACAATATGCTATGTGCCGCTACTCATAATGACATACGAGCTTTACGCGAACGTCATATAGTCATTGAGAAAGGTTCATTCTCCTTAGAGATTTTCAAACAAGAAGACTCCGAGTCCTTGTATGAATTTCTTGGCATAACGTCTGAATTGCTCTTGCGAGCAACTTATGAAATTCATACATTGCTAGGTTCAGAGAAGGACGAAGAACTCCAATTGCTAAGAGATGATTTGAATAGAATAAGAGGAGATGCATAACCAAAAAATTAAGCGGACGTCGTGAAGTGTTGCGGCGCTAACTCGGCAAGTTCACTGGCGCCGTCCGCTTATTTAGGTCGTTAGCGCTCATACAAGGATACGCAGATGACTCCAACGCCGTTTTACTTTGACTGGCAATTCTGGTCTGCCGTTGCCGCATTGATTGCGCTGTTTCTATCTCAGCTTCCACCATTGCATGTAATTTTCCGAAAGGCTGCCCTTGGCTGTGAAGCTTTCAGTCGTATGCACATAACGCATAAGGTGGGTAATCCCAATGCTCAATGGCATCTAATAATTGAAAACACTGGCGGTAGGTCGCTTCGAGTTAAAGGAATTACACTTACCTTTCGCAAAGCTGGGGGAGTGCAATTTAATTTGCCGGCACAAAGTTATCTCCGAACACCCGATTCGACTGACTCAGTAATGTTCACACCGTTTCGGCTTGCTCCAGGCGAGGAATGGGCGCACATCATTACATTCTTTGACTTATTCAGCCGTGATGACGAAAAGGAATATCGTCGACTTGAGTCCGATATTCGCTCCGATATACTGAGTCAAAAGGAAGACCCTTTGAACAAAGACAAGCTCTGTGAGGCAAACCCAGCAACAGTCGAAAAACTTATTGCTTTCTTTCGACGGCATTTCAAGTGGGAACATGGTGAGTATGAATTTGAATTGACGGTCATAACAAATATCGAAAAAGCCAACATCAATCGGAAATTCAGATTCTCTCTCTTCGAGACAGAATCCAATGAGCTCGCTGGTTACTCTGAAATGTATCGCATCGGTGCAGGTGTGTATTGGGTGTCGTCTGCACAGCCCGGACTTATTGTCCCGGTACATGAGAAATGAGCGCTAACCCAGCGTTCGAGCGGACGCCGCAAAAGCGCGGCGCCCCTCAACTTTACGTTAAGCATTTTAATAGGACATAGATCATGGATCTCAAATTGCAATCTGAACGCAGAAGCAAAGCCGCACTCAAAAGAAAAAATGACCATAGAACTTGTTCAGAACGAGATTTAGCCAGACTCATACATTCAGCAACATTCAGACGTCTACAGGCAAAAACACAAGTTTTAGGCATAGGAGAAGGGGACTTTCATCGCACAAGACTTACCCATTCAATGGAAGTTGCCCAAATAGGCAAAGGAATTGCCAAGAATATTCCTTCGCGGGGAAATCCACCTGCAGGTATTGAACAAATATTACCTGACAGCGATTTGATATTCTGTATAGGTCTGGCCCATGATTTAGGACACCCACCTTTTGGTCACGGTGGCGAGGTGGCTTTAAATTATTGCATGCAGGGTCATGGTGGTTTTGAGGGTAACGGGCAAACTTTAAGGATATTGTCGAAAATTGAGGCTCACACACCTGACTACGGCTTAGATTTAACAAGGCGTGCACTGCTTGGTATACTTAAATACCCTGTTAACTACAGTAAATTAAAGAGGATTGAAGATAGTGCTATAGAAAAACACTCCGTAGTCAAAGCTGCGGATTGGAAACCACCAAAGTGTTATCACGATGACGAAATTGATGTTGTAGGCTGGATTCTTAATCCTTTATCAACAGAAGATAGAATAGCTTTCACAAAACACTCAAAGCCAGAAAAAAATAAACATGGAAAACCAACTGAAAAATCACTAGACACTTCTATAATGGAGTTAGCCGACGATATAGCCTACGGAGTCCATGATTTAGAAGATGGCATCGCTTTACAACTCATTACTCGTGTAATGTGGAATGAGGTCGAAGAAAAGTTAGACAAAGAATGGGTAAAGGATAATGAAATACTTGAGATTGGAAATCAGCTTTTTGGTAATTCATCACAAAGAAAGTGTGCCATTGGAGCACTTGTTCATGCATTTATGACAAATGCTCAAATAGAACATAAATATATATACCAAGACCAATTGCTTGCAAATATTGTAACTCTCGATGAAACTTCCAGGATTGCTTTAGATCATTTGACATCTCTGGTTGTTAAAAATGTTATAAAAATACCTGAAGTTCAAACACTTGAATTCAGAGGCCAACAGATAGTCATACGGTTATTTGAAGCCATCGCGTCTGATCCCAAACGGTTCATGAAAAAAACATTTACAGAAGAATGGGAAAAAAAATCTTCAGAATCAGAAAAACTCAGAGTCATATGTGATTATATATCTGGGATGACTGACGAATATGCCACACGAATGTATGAAAGGCTTTTCCTGCCAAGGCATGGGACTGTGTTTCAAAGATTATAGAGTAGCTTAATTGCAGGCGTTATGTTTCCTAAGTGAGTTACAAATGAGATCCCTTGGAATACGAGTCAAACCATCTGAATTCACCTTCGCAGTTTACGATTCGGACAGCAACGATCTCGTAAACGTGGAAAAAGTGAAAGTTCCGAAGGCATTGGAAGCGCCTGAAGCTCTGAAGTACGTTCGCAATACGATTCTGGATATCCTCCGAGAATTCGAAATAGAGCGCGCTGGTATTCGGATCACCGAAAGCAACTCGCAGCACTTAAACATACGCCGCATCGAGATAGAAGGAGTGATACAGGAAGCTTTTGCAAGTAGCACAATTGTGGCATATTACGTTGGGCAGATTTCTAACATCTCATCACGAGTCGGAATCGAGCGAGCGGATTTCAAGCGTTATATCGATGGCGAGATTGATTGCGGACTGGTTGAAAATTGGGATAACTTGGACCATGACGAAAGAGAGGCGGTGCTCACCGCATTAGGTGGGTGCAATGCTTAAACCAATCAGCACCGCTGAGGTCAATTTCGAACTGGGCGACGAAATAGGCGCGGAAGGGAAAAACTCGCAAGTCTTTAGGGCGAGGGATGTTCAGCTCGACACAGAACTCGCAATTAAGAAAGTGGAAAAGACGCGGTTCGCCAATGTCGATGAGTTCTTCGATGAGGCGAGCCTTCTTCATCTTAGTAGTCACAGTAACGTCGTGCCTATTCACTACGCATGCCAAGACGCTGATCATATTTATATCGCGATGCCCTTCCTGCAGAACGGCTCCTTGAAAACCGCAATGGCGAACCGGAACCTTTCCGTGCGGGAAATCATCACATACAGCACGCAGTTTCTTAGTGGGCTACACAACATCCATTCGAAAGGACTAATCCACTTTGATGTGAAACCGGATAACGTATTGCTATCGCCTCGTGGAGAGGCAATGATTTCCGATTTTGGGTTGGCCAAACAAACCAATTTCGGCGGTCACGCGGGCCAAGATCGTATCTATGGGAAAATGAGTCCACCTGAGGCATTCACAACCGACGAATTCACTCGGAAGTTCGATATCTATCAAGCTGGACTGACGATTTATAGGCTTTGTGTAGGCGATGACTCTTTCTATCAGCAGTTTGGACAATTTATTGAGCATGGGAATGTCAATCGCGACAGATTCCGCTACGCAGTGCGAAACGGACAGTTTCCTTTGCTGGCTGATTTTCCGGAACACATACCGCAGCGTCTAATCACTACGATCCGAACATGCCTAGCTTGTGACCCCCAAGACCGATTTGCCTCTGCGAGTGAGATCGTAAACTCATTTGCTGATGTCGAAGGCGAACTGCTTGATTGGCGGTTGGAGGTAGCTCCAAATTACAGGGAATGGAGTAAGGTGGATGGGGAGCGTGTTTTTAGATTGCGAGTCAATGATGATGGATCAAGCGAGGCAACACGCAAAGTTGGCGACGGGCAAGAGCGGAGGCTTCGTGAATTTTGTCAGGCCGCCATCTCTCGGGCTGACATTAAGCGGTACCTGCGAGAACACTAATGGCCAATCATCGAGTAGGCAATAGCAAAAAGAGGTACATCTCACGGGCCCAGGTGGGAACAAAAGCTACACGACACAAAGGGGCTAGTGAAAAAATCCGTAGTGAATTTGAGTCGCGAAAGGACGGATACTTTGTTTGGCAAAGTGCCAAGAAAAACGAAACATAACGCCGCCAATTAACGCGGACGGCTATGGCCGCCGGTTATTGGCGGCGTTAGAGATCACTATGCGCCCTTTCTTCACGGTACATGTCGGCGAATTTCTCGTCAGTGAGTTCATATTATCAGCAAGATGAATATGGAAGACTGGCCGGCCTCACTGCCGGAAAGGCTGTGAGGCTTCGCGGGTATGGGATTTGAAGCAAGAATAGGTGGCGGGATTGGGCAATAATATGCAAACTTAGGACAGTGGCTATTTTGGGTTACCGGGTCGGATGGGCTTCCCTCGGACGCCTGATTGACGCACTCCTGGGGGAGACAATTTTGGAGCGTTATTGGCCAACTTTATTTTTTTGGCCGCTGTAGTCGGAAGGGGAGAAATTCCCAAACTTTAATTTTTTTTTGTATTTTCCTTAAATGAAAAATTATGGCATAACTTGCCGTAATTGGAAGGATCATGATTTTCCAACTTTATTTATCACAGACAGCAGCGGCGGCTTGAGAATTTACTGCTTCCAGAGTAGGATGTGCCGCAGAAAAAAAAGGTGCAGGTGTGATTATGGGCGCAGCGGCCCATGATTTTTTTTGTGAATAGGAGCAGGCCAAGACAGAACCAGTTGCGCGTGTCGCGGCAGGGCATTGGGAGCGGAGATGAAGAAAAAAGCATTGATTACCGGGGTGACAGGGCAGGACGGCGCCTATCTGGCGGAATTTCTCCTGGCAAAAGGCTACGAGGTTCATGGCCTGAAGCGGCGGACCTCCCTGTTCAATACGGATCGTATCGATCATATCTTTCAGGACCCCCATGAAACAAACGTCGCCTTCATCCTGCACCATGGCGATATGACCGATTCCAGCAGCCTGATCCGGATCATCCAGAAGGTGCAGCCCGATGAGGTGTACAACCTGGCCGCCCAGAGCCATGTGGCCGTCTCCTTCGAGGAGCCGGAATACACCGCGGATTCGGACGCCCTCGGCGCCTTGCGGATATTGGAGGCGATCCGAATCTTGGGGCTGGAGAAAAAGACCAGATTCTATCAGGCCTCGACCTCGGAGCTGTTCGGCAAGGTGCAGGAGACCCCGCAGCGGGAAACCACCCCGTTTTATCCCCGGTCCCCCTACGCGGTGGCCAAGCTCTATGCCTACTGGATAACGGTGAATTACCGGGAGGCCTATGGCATCTACGGCTGCAACGGGATTCTTTTCAACCACGAATCCCCGATCCGGGGCGAAACCTTTGTCACCAGGAAGATCACCCGGGGCCTGGCCCGGATCGGTGTCGGCCTGCAGAGTTGCATCTATCTCGGCAATATGAATGCCCTGCGGGACTGGGGGCATGCCAAGGATTTCGTCGAGATGCAGTGGCTCATGCTCCAGCAGGAGAGCCCGGAGGATTTCGTGATCGCCACGGGCGAACAGCACAGCGTGCGGGAGTTTGTCGAGGTGGCGGCCGGCGAGCTTGGGGTTCGGCTCCGCTGGGAAGGGGAAGGGGTTGGCGAGGTCGGCATCGTGGCGTCGCTGGCGGATGCCTCGGAAGGCATGGCGTTTTCCGTTGGGCAGGTCATTGTCCGGGTGGACCCCCGCTACTTCCGGCCCACGGAGGTGGAAACCCTGTTGGGCGACCCGACCAAGGCCAAGGAAAAGCTGGGCTGGACCCCGAAGATCACCTTTGCTCAGATGGTAACCGAGATGGTGCACGAGGATCTTGAGATCGCCCGGCGGGATAAAATGTGCAAGCAGAGCGGGTTTAAGGTTTTCTCCCGTCACGAACAGCCGTAACCTCTTTCTTCCGTGACGTTTCCATGAAAATAACGGTTTTGATAACCGGCGGCAATGGTCTGGTCGGGCGCAATTTTCGGGAGCATCCGGCTGCGGCCGGGTTCGAGATTCTGGCCCCTTCCAGCCGTGCGCTCAACCTGCTCGATTACGACCAGGTCGTCCAGTATCTCGCCGGCCACCGGCCCGAGGTGATCATCCACGCGGCAGGCCGGGTCGGCGGGATCGAGGCGAACCTGCGGGAGCCGGTCCGGTTTTTTCTCGATAATCTCGACATGGGCCGCAATCTGGTTTGGGCAGCGCGCCAGCAGGGCGTGCCCCGGCTCATCAATCTCGGCAGCTCCTGCATGTATCCGCGCAACGCCGCCAATCCCCTGCGGGAGGAGATGATCCTCCAAGGGGAGCTGGAGCCCACCAACGAAGGCTATGCCCTGGCCAAGATTGCCACGGCCCGCCTCTGCCAGTATATCGCCAGGGAAGACAGCGGCTATGCCTATAAGACCCTGATCCCCTGCAACCTTTACGGCCGGCATGACAATTTCGACCCGGCCAGCTCCCATCTCATCCCGGCGGTCATCCACAAGATGCACCGGGCCAAGGAGGAGAACCGGGAGACGGTGGAGATCTGGGGCGACGGCCTTGCCCGGCGGGAGTTCATGTACGCCGGCGACCTGGCCGATTGCCTGGCCAAGGCGGTGTGCTCCTATGACACCCTGCCGGAGCTGATGAACGTGGGGATAGGGCAGGATTGCACCATCCTTGAATATTACCGGACGGTTGCCGAGGTGGTCGGTTTTCGGGGCGCCTTTGCGCACAACCTGGCCAAGCCCGTGGGCATGCAGCGCAAACTCGTCGATGTGACACGGGCTGCCGCCTGGGGCTGGACCGCGCAAACCTCGATCCGGCAAGGCATTGCCCAGGCGTACGACTATTACTTGCAACAGCAGGAGCACCAAGCATGAGCAGATATCCCTTGGCATGTACCTCCTGGGACGAGGCGGAATATGAGGCCATGGCCCAGGTTATTCAATCCGGCAGATTTTCCATGGGCGAGCATGTCGCAGGCTTTGAGCAGGAGTTTGCCAAACATTTCGGCTCGCGCTTCTGCGTCATGGTCAATTCCGGCTCCTCGGCGAACCTGCTCATGGTGGCCGCCCTCTTTTACCGGGAAAACAAGGCAGAGCGGCTGGCGGCCGGAGACGAGGTCATTGTGCCCGCGGTTTCCTGGAGCACCACCTATTTCCCCCTGCATCAGTACGGCTTGAAACTCAAATTTGTGGATATCGACCCGGAAACGCTCAACTATGACCTTGCCCAGCTTGCCGACGCCGTCAGCGAGCGGACTCGGCTGGTCATGGCCGTGAACCTCCTGGGGAATCCCAACGATTTCGCCGCGATTCAGAAGATCCTGGCCGGCAAGGGCGTTATCCTCATCGAGGACAACTGCGAGTCCATGGGTGCGGCCTTTGCTGGGAAGATGGCCGGAACCTTCGGGATCATGGGCAGTTTCAGCTCGTTTTTCAGCCACCACATCTCCACCATGGAAGGGGGGATGATCCTCACCGACGACGAGGAGTTGTTTCACATCCTCCTCAGCCTCCGGGCCCACGGCTGGACCAGGAACCTGCCCAAGGTGAACAAGGTCTGCGGCGTGAAGGGAGATAATCCCTTTGAGGAGTCCTTCCGTTTCGTGCTGCCCGGCTACAACGTGCGCCCTCTCGAACTCAGCGGCGCCCTGGGGCTGACCCAGATCCGGAAACTTTCTGATTTCGTGAAAGTCCGCCGCGAGAACGCTGTGAAATTTTTGCGTCTCATGGGATCATTTCCGCAGTTCCAGGTCCAGCGCGAGATCGGGGCAAGCAGTTGGTTCGGCTTCAGTCTGGTGGTGCGGGAGGCGGCTCCGTTTTTCCGGGAGGATGTGGTTCAATCCCTGGACAGCCACGGGATTGAGTGCCGTCCCGTCGTGGCGGGCAATTTCGCCCGGTGCGAGGCGGTCCGCTGGCTCGATGCCACAAACCATGGCGATCTCGCCCAGGCGGACCGGATAGACCGCAACGGTCTTTTCATCGGCAATCACCACTATCCATTGGATGAACAGTTTGTGCTTTTAGGCGAGGCGCTCAGAAAATTGCCCTGCTGACAAGCATCTGATATTCTTGCCCCAAGAGCCCAGCGTTCTCATTATGAAAAAAATCTGGTCGGTTCCCTCGCACACGTCCATGCCGGACACAAAGCCCCCGGTGCTTTTTCTGCCCGGCTGGGGATTTTCCGGGCAGGTCCTTGACCTGTCCGACCGGCGGTATGCCTGGGCACGCCCGTCCTCCCCCCTGGACCCGGCCACCGCCCAGGCGGAGATTCTCGCTTTTTGCGCCCAACACGATCTTGAAACCGTCCAGTTGATCGGCTGGTCCATGGGCGCTTTCCTGGCTGTTGATTGTGCCCGCGCCTTTCCAGAAAAGGTGGCGTGCCTCACCCTGTTGGGCATGCGCGCTTCCTGGCCGCCTTCGGAAATCGCAACCATCCGTCAGGGGCTTGCGGCAGATCCCGCGGCATTCCTGCGGGATTTTTACCGCAAAAGCCTGCTGGGCTATAAAAAGGAATTCCTCCGTTTTGCGGCCGAGCAGCAGGCGGCGTTGCTGGAATCCCTCGATGTGCAGGTGCTTGGCCGGGGCCTCGACTATTTGAGCCAATGGCGTTTGCCCGCGCAACTTCCCTCCTGCCGGATATCCTGCTGGCACGGCCGGCGGGATATCATCGCGCCGGTGGCGGAAGCGGCCCGGATTCCCGGAGTCCGCGCTTCCATCATCGAGCACGGCGGCCACGCCCTTTTTCTCGACCGGGAGTTTGCCCCAGGTGAGTGAGACAGCAAAACAAAGAATCCGGCTGCGTTTTTCCCGCGCCGCCGGAACCTATGACGCCCATGCCGAGGTGCAGAAGGATCTGGCGGCCCGCTTGTTTCGGGAGCTTCCCGAGGACAGCGGGGTGGAGCGCAGCGAAGGCGTCCGGCGCATCCTGGAGATCGGCTGCGGCACCGGACGGTTCACCGCCCTGCTCGCCGAGCGCTACCCGGAGGGCCGGATCATTGCCCTGGATTTTGCCGAAGGCATGGCACGCTTGGCCCAAAAGCGGCTGGCGGACAAGGGGAATGTTTCCGTGCTCTGCGAGGATGGGGAACGGTTCCTGGCTGCCTGTTCCGGCCATTTCGAGCTGATCTGCGCCAACTCCACCCTGCAATGGTTTGATGATCTCGGCGCGGCCCTGGCGCGGATTGGCCGGTTGCTTTCAGCCCAAGGGTGTTTTGCCGGGGTGCTGTTCGGCCCCCGTACCTTTAGCGAGCTGGCCCAGGGATTGAGCCAGGTCTTTGGCCAGGAGGTGCGTTTGCCGCCCCATGGGTTTCCCGCCGGGGAGGATCTGGCCGGCTTGCTCGGGGCGATTTTTCCCCGTTGTGTCGTGCAGGAAGAGATCAAGGTGAGAAACTATGGGTCGCTCCTTGCTTTGCTGGACCATATCCGCAAGACCGGCACCGGCGGCGGCCAACTGCCGGGTGCTCTGACCCGGGGGCGGTTGCGCCAGCTTGATGGCTGGTTTCAGGCAACCCACGGCGGGTATCCCGCCACCTATCAGGCCTTTGTCGTCAGGGGGGAGAAATGATGAGTGCGATTTTTGTTGCCGGCACGGACACCGACGTGGGCAAGACCCATGTCTGCGGGTTGCTCCTTGATTTTCTCCTTAAAAAAGGCGTCAAGGCCGGCTACCAGAAATGGGCGGCCACCGGGCCGGAATCTCCGCCCGCCGACCTCAAGGCATGCCTGGCAATGGCGGGTATTCCTCTTGAGCCGGAGCTGGTCGGCAGTCAGGTGGTGTATCATTTCGCCCTGCCCGCTTCGCCCCACCTCGCCGCCGAGCAGGAAGGGAAGAGTGTTGATCCGGAGCTGATCCGCAAGAAATATCAGGAGATGTCGGCCCGGTATGAGCTGCTCGTGGTCGAAGGGGTCGGCGGGATCATGGTGCCGCTCAACCGGGAACTCCTGCTGGCGGATCTGCTGCAGGAGCTGAAGATTGCCACCCTGGTGGTGGCGAAAAGCGGTCTTGGCACCATCAACCACACCCTGCTCACCTTGGAGGGGCTGCGCCACAGGGGGATTCCGGTTCTTGGGGTGGTGTTTTCCGATGGAGCCTCCGACGAGGATGATCTGCTGGCCGAGGATAATATGCGCACCATCGCCGAAATCGGGCAGGTGCGGGTTTTCGGGCGACTGCGTCGCTGCCGTGATTCCGTCCAGGCCCGGGCGGCGTTTGCTCCGGTCGGCCGGGCGATTGCCCTGACCTTGGAAGGGTGATGTGTTTTGTGGGCCTCACAGGGCATGCTTCGTGCCTGCCGCTGACCCCTGAAACCTGTTGCATGCCGCACCCAGCACACTGCAGAGCTTTTCCGCGGTGATGGGCTTTTCGATCAGAACTTCGTCCGGGTCAAGAACCCCGTGGTGGGCGATGGCGTTATCGGTATAGCCGGACATATAGATGGTTTTGATTTCCGGCCTTCGTGCGGTTATGGCCTCTGCCAGTTCCCTGCCGTTCATGCCGGGCATGATGACATCGGTGAGCAGGATGTCGATCCGTCCGGCAAAGGCGTCGCTTGCCTCGATGGCCTCCGCGCCGCTCTCCGCCACAAGCATGGTGTAGCCAAGGGGTTGCAGCATGTCCTTGACCAGGCTCCTGATCAAGGACTCATCATCCACCACCAGAATTGTTTCATTGCCTCGGGGCAGGGGCAAGGGGGATGACTCCGGCGTTTTCCTGGCCGCATCCCGCGCAATGGGCAGAAATATTTTGAAGGTCGTGCCTTGTTCCGGTTCGCTGTAGACAAAGATATGGCCGCCCAACTGTTTAATAATGCCGTAGACCATGGCCAACCCCAGGCCCGTGCCCTTTCCCCGCTCCTTGGTGGTGAAGAACGGGTCAAAGATCTTGTCCTGGATTTCCCTGCTCATGCCCAGGCCCGTGTCGCTCACGGAAAGCACCACATACCGGCCGGGAATGACATCCGCATGGGTCTTGGCATACTCCGCATCCAGTTCCCGGTTTTTCGTCTCAATGACCAGGCTTCCGCCATTGGGCATGGCATCACGGGCGTTGACCGCCATGTTGAGAAGCACCTGCTCCATCTGCCCCGGATCGATGAAGACGGTATCGTCTTCGGCTGAGGGGCGAAACTCCAGGGAGACATCTTCCCCGATCATCCTTCCCAGCATCTTGGTCAGGTCATGGATGAGCTGGTTGAGGCTGCAGGGGGCCATGTGGACCACCTGTTTGCGGCTGAAGGCCAGGAGCTGTCTGGTCAGGGTGGCGGCCCGGTGCCCGGCCTCGTTGATGATCTGGACTTTTTCCCTGGCAGGGCTGTTTCCCGCCAGCTCCAGTTGCAACAGCTCGCTGTAGCCGAGGATGATGGAGAGGATGTTGTTGAAATCGTGGGCAACCCCTCCGGCCAGGATGCCGATGGATTCCATTTTCTGGGCCTGGAGAAGTTGGCTGGTGAGTTTTTCCCGCTCCGCTTCCGCCTGTTTCAGCTTGGTGATATCGACAAAGCTTCCGCGCCGCCCCATGGAACTGCCGGTTTCATCGTTGATCTCCGTGCACACATGGCTGACCCAGCGGTGCAGGCCGGATTTGGTAATAATTCGAAATTCCAAAGGGAGATCCATGCCTGCATCGTCCGTGGGATGCACATGGTTGGCCCATCTTTCCCGGTCTTCCGGATGGAAGAGCGCGTCCAAAAGCAAGGGGTCGGCAAGAAATTCATCCTCGGAATACCCGGTGTGCACTTCACAGTTCTTTGAGACGAAGATCATTTTTTTGTCCGGCGCCCGCCAGAAGATGAAGTCGGTGGCGAACTCGGTGACGGTGCGGTAGAGCTCCTCCCGCTGGCGCACATCCTCCTGCTGGCAGTCGAGTTTTTCGAGCATGGCGTTGAATGCCCGGGCCAGGGTGGCTGTTTCGTCCTGGGCCGTGGTGTGGAAAAGCCGCGCTTCTCCTTTTTTATCCGGCAGATCCGCCACATGCCGGGTCAGCGCCAGGAGCGGCGTGGTCAGATATTGGCTGAAATACCGGATGATCGCGAAGGCCGCGACAGTGATGAGCAGCATTCCGCTCAGGAGAATTTTTGCGCCTTGGGTGATCGGAGCATAGGCCTCGGCCTGGGGGAAATTCGCGGCCAGCAGCCAGTTGTTCACCTGCAGCCGCTTGAAGGAGGTGAGCATGGGCACCCCAGCGCCGCTCATATTTTCCTCCGTGCCCTCAAAGCCCTGAAGCGCACGGTCATAGAGGGGGTTTTTCCCTTCGGGAATTTTTTTGAAGATACGGCTCTTCTCCGGATGCATGATCATGGTTCTGTCCGCGGTGAGCAGAGAGAGGTAGCCGTTTTTTCCGATCTTTTTTTCCGCGAGCTTGCCCAGGATATTGGAGCTCATCAGGTCAAGGCTGCCGGCCAGAATGGCGATGATCTTGCCCTCCCGGTCAAAAACCGGCGCGGTCATCATGATCACCGGGTGTTTGTGGGGTTGGGTGGAGATGTAGGGGGCGGAGATAACCGGGGCGGAGGTGGCCAGGGTATCTTTGATGCAGGGGCGGAAAGAAAGATCCATCCCCCTCCGGTTGGGAAGAAAGGGGGCTTCGACGATGAGCCTGCCTTCCGGGGAGAAAAGGAAGATATTGTTGTCGAAGACCTTCTGCAGGGCTTTACGGTTGTCAAGGGATTCCTGGGCGATCTCCGCGGAAGCAAGGGTTTCCGGGGTGATGCGGGGAGCAACCGCGATAAGTTGGGCATGGGCCAGGGTGAGCTTGTCCTCCAGCGAACTTGCGACTTCGGAGAGCAGGGAAAACTGCTCGGTGGAGATAGTCTCCTTGATCTGCTGCTTGATAACGTTGAGCACCAGGAAGGAGGTGACGCCCATCATGCAGAGAAAGAGCAGGGAGACGGCCAGGGTCAGTCGGGTTCTCATGGTCAGCTTCATCAATGGTTTTCCCGTTGGCGGAAAAGATCAAACCGCCGCCGGCGGTTCGGTGCGCTTCGTTCAATGCGAGTGTATCACGGGAGAGGAGCTCCGCCAAGCGTCAATTGGGTTGGGCGGGAGGAGGGGCGTTGAGCAGAGGGAAAAGCGGAGGAGGCAAGCCGGGCAGCCCGGTTTGCCCCGATGGCGCGCACGTGGCCTTCGGTTTATGTGTGGCTGCATCCTCGGCCGGCACGGGTTTCCTGCACACCGAGTTTTTTAAGGATGATGGCCAGGGGGCAGAATTTGGAGAAGCCGTACTGGAAGAGGTTGGCTCCGACAAAGGCGGTGAAAAAATACCAGTAGGGGTGCAGCCAAGCGCCCAGGGCCAGGCTGATCAGGATGAAGGCGCCGGCAATAACATGAACCCAGTCTGTGATGATCATGGTGGAAACCTCCTCGGTGGTGTGGGGGATCAGGGGTTTTCGCAGAAAAGTTCCCGCATGGTTTTGATCAGTTCTGTCACTCTCCCTTCCGCGATCCGGTTGTAGATGAAATTCGCATCCTTGCGGTAGGCGATTATTCCTTGGTTGCGGAGGATGGAGAGATGCTGGGAAACATTGGCGTTGGTGGTGTGCACTTCTTTGTGGATATCACCCACGGTTAATTCCCCGGTCTGCAGCAGACAGAGGATCTTCAGGCGGATCGGATGCGACATGGTCTTGAGGAGCTTGGCGATGTCTTCGATGTGCTGGTCATGCATAAATCCGTTTCCTTCCCTGAAGTTACGCGTCGTTTTTCCGAGTTACCTGTACGGGATCACCCACTTCCGCCCCCAGAATCTCCGCGGCATTCCCCTTGGCGATCGCCAATTCAAGATAGCCGCGGCTGCCGATGAGCGCCAGCGCCTGGTTGTCCGCCCGAGAGGCGTAAGCGCTTGCCAGGCCGGTCACTTGCTGATTTTTATGAAAGATCTGGATGGACGCCGGATCATCGGACAGGCCGGCAAGATCACGCTGGTGGATGTTCGTGGTCAGGTTGCCGAAATGATCGATGTGGATCACGGACCCCGCCATGTTGCCACGAATCCGGTCAATTTGCAAGGCGGGGGATACAAGTTTTGTAAGATTTTCCTTAAGCGCTTGCCAGCCAAGGGAAGAGAGGGCGGCGCCATTGGCCAGGGCCGCCGCCACCGGGGCAAGAATATCGCGGCCATGGAAGGTGGCGCTGAGCGGCTGCAGGTACAGGTCGGCACAGTCAATGCAGATGGCGGACTGAAACCCGGGCCCGGCAAGAAAATAGGTGAGCAGGCCATTGTCCGGAGCGACAAAATAGTGGCCGGAGGCCTGCACGATCAGGAGCGCGCGCTTGGTTCCCACCCCAGGATCAACCACGGCCAGGTGGATGGTGCCCGCTGGAAAATAAGGGGTCGCCGCCTGGAGAACAAACCCGGCCTGGGCAATATCGTGGGGCGCGACAGCATGGCAGAGGTCGATGACCTGCGCCTGCGGAGCCCGTGCGGCAAGGATTCCCTTCACAACCCCGACATATTCATCCTGCAGGCCGAAATCGGTGGTCAAGGTGATGATGGGCGGCATGATGTCGTCTCCATTGGGAAGTGAAGATCGGCAGGGGCATGGTTCCATGCGCGCCTAGAGTGTAGCGCATTGCCCTTCTGTGCCGGAAGTGTAATCGAGAATCGGCTCCAGGGCGAGCAGGAAAGATGCTGCCTGCGTATCCTGTCGAATTTGAGGTGTTTCTTGCTGGAGGATTGACCGGGAGAGAAAAAAACAGTGTACAAGCCGGATATTTTTTGCGGATAATTGCCACAGGGGGAAGGAAGAGGCGCGGCGTTCAGGAAACAGCCATGGGAGGATGAGCATGATCGGCAGCAATGTTTCGATTGGGACAAAGATCGGCGGGGGGTTTGGACTTTTTCTGGTTCTGCTGGCCGTCATTTCGTTGGGCAGCTTTTTGGGCTTGCGCAACATTCAAGGCCATGCCCATCTCCTGTTGGAGCACAACAGAGACAAGGCCTTTTTGCTGGAAAAACAAATCGACCACCTGAACTGGCTGGGCAAGGTCAACGAGATCTTTCTTAGGGACGGGGTGAGCAAGCTGGAGGTGGAGACCGATGACCACAAATGCGGCTTCGGCAAATGGCTTTACAGCGAAGAGACCCAGGCCATGTTGCAGGAGGGGGGGAAGCAGGCAGAGCTGCTCAAGGGTATCGAGGTTCCGCACCGGAAGCTGCATGCGTCTGCCATCGAGATAGGGCAGGTGTATGGCTCCGGGGATATTGCCGCAGCGAAGCAGGTTTACAATACTAAGACCGTTCCCGCCTATGACGAGATCAAGGTGTTGCTGACCCAGGTTCGCGACCTTGCAGATAAGGAGATTGCCGAGGAAGACGAGGGTCTTGGAAAGGCCATATCCTTCATCAATGTGTCCACCATCAGCCTCTCCCTTTTCGGCATGGTCTTCGGGATTCTTGCCGCCTTCTTTATCACCCGGGGCATCACCGTGCCCCTGATCCGGGCAATCAGCGGCATCACCGAGGGGGCGGCCCAAGTGGACCAAGCCTCAAGCCAGATTGCCGACTCAAGCCAGATGCTGGCCGAGGGAACCTCCGAGCAGGCCGCCGCCATCGAGCAGACCTCCGCCTCCATGGAGGAGATGTCCTCCATGACCAAACAGAATGCCGACAATGCCAGCCAGGCCGACAGCCATATGCAGACCGCAAGCAGGGTGGTGGCGGAGGCCACCACGGCCATGCAGGAACTGACCCGGTCCATGGCGGAGATTACCAAGGCCAGCGAGGATACCCAGAAGATCATCAAAACCATCGATGAGATTGCCTTCCAGACCAACCTGCTGGCGCTCAATGCCGCGGTTGAGGCGGCCCGGGCCGGGGAAGCCGGCGCCGGTTTTGCCGTGGTGGCGGATGAGGTGAGAAACCTGGCCATGCGCGCCGCCGAGGCTGCCAAGAATACCGCAACCCTCATCGAAGGGACGGTGGAAAAGATCGGCACCGGCTCCCAACTGGTAACGAGGACCAGCGCCGCTTTTTCCCAGGTCTCGGGGAGCACCGAAAAGGTGGGCTCCCTGATCAGCGAAATCAGCGAAGCATCCAAGGAGCAGGCCGGAGGCATTGCGCAGATCAACAAGGCCATTGCCGAGATGGACCGGGTGGTGCAGCAGGTTGCCGCCAGTGCGGAAGAGTCGGCCTCTGCCGCCGAGGAGCTGCATTCCCAATGCGGCCAGGCCCAGGAACATGTCGCGGACATGGCCGGGGTGATTTACGGCGAGCAGGCCAAACAGGTAAAGATGGGCACAAGGCAGATCAAGCAAATGAGCCCGGCGGCGTCTCAGTGAACGAGGCGGTGGATGGGGACCAGTTCGGCGCGGGCGCGCAACTGGGGTTGATAGCGGCGCAGGGCCTCCACCGTGGCCGGATAGGGGTGGCCGATGCCCACGGCCTGGCCGTGCTCTCCGGCGAGCTGAACAAGAAGCTCAAGCTGGGCCTGGATTTTGTCCGGGTTCTGGTCGTTGTCCAGGAAAACGGTGCGGCGTTCCGTTTGTATCCCCATCTCCCGGGCAAGATCATAGGCAACGCTTTTGGCTCCGGTGACGCTGTCCAGGAAAAAAAGATTCCGCTCCCGGACCAGGGGGAGCAGGGTCCGCATTGCCTTGGGATCGGCGGTGAAGCGGGAACCCATGTGATTGCTGATTCCCACGGCGCCGGGGACGGTTTGCAGGGCCTCGCGGAACAGGGTCCGCATGGTTTCCTGGTCCATGGCCGTGGTCAGGGCGCCGCGGCCGGGGTTTGCCTTGGAGTCCACGGGTTCGAGGGGCAGGTGGAGGAGAATGTCGCGCCCCTTGGCCATGGCCTCTTTTTGCAACGCCTCGGAAAAGGGGGTGAAGGGCAGAAAGGCGAAGGAGAGGGGCAGGTCAAGGGCGATGAGGGCTTGGCCTGTGTTCTGCCGGTCGCCCATGTCGTCGATGACAATGGCCACAAGCGGTCTGCCCGAAAGGTTTTTTGTGACCGGTTTCTTGGCGCTGGCCGCGACCGGGGGCGCCTGGTGGGGCAGGGACGGTTCTTCGTAAAGCATTCCCGACAAGGCATCCGTTTCCCGGTTCGGGAGCTTCTTTTTTGATTGTCCGCTCAGGGTGGGTGTAGCGGGGTCCGGCGCGGAGCCAGGATAGAGCGCCATGAAATAGAAGCCGGCAACCAGGGTCGCGGCCACAAAAAGAAAGAGACAGAAAAGGCCAAAACCCCGGCCGCTCTTTTTTTTCGTGTCCTTTCTGGCTGTTTTTTTCGGGGAACCCTTGGCCATGCCTACTTGTCCCGGCTCAAGACATAGTGGGCCAGGCCCGCCAGGGGCGCGTTTGCCGGCGTCTCACCGAAGATGGCAAGCCCGGCCAGGGCCTCGGCCAGCAGCGATTCCGCCTGCCTTCGGGCCAGAACAAAGCCCTGGTATTTTTCGATGATGGCATGGGCTGTGGCCTGCTGTCCGCTGCGCTCTTGCGGCGTTGCCTTCAGCAGCCCGAGCAGCGCCTCGCGGTCTGCGGCGTCGGCGCGCTCCAGAGTCTTGATCAGCGGCAGGGTCATCTTGCCCTCCTGAAAATCGTTGCCCACCGCCTTGCCGGTTTTTGCCGGGTCGCCGAGATAATCCAGCAGGTCGTCAACGATCTGGAAGGCCAATCCCAGGTTGGTGCCGTAGGTGCGCAGGGCGGCCCGTTGCTCGGGTGAACCCTGGTTGTGACCAATGCCCGCCTCGCAGGCCGCGGCAATGAGGGCGGCGGTCTTGCCCATCAAAACCTGAAAGTATTTCTCCTCGGAGATGATGCTTTCCTGCGCGTTGTGCATCTGCAAGAATTCCGACTCGACCATGGCTGCGGTGGCGCGGCCGATCAGGGCCATGGCCGTGGGCCCGCCCACTTCGCTGGCCAGGGCCATGGCATGGGCGTGCAGATAATCCCCGGCCAGGATCACCGGCTCCATGCCCCAGATGGTGTTGGCCGTCTCGGCGCCGCGCCGCAGGGTGGCATGGTCGATGACATCGTCGTGCAGGAGGCTGGCTGCGTGGAGGTACTCGAAAGAGATGGCCAGCCGCTGGGTGTCGGCCGGCGGAGGCCCCACCAGGCTTGCGGCGAGCAAGGTGAGCAGGGGCCGGATGCGTTTGCCGCCCTGGAAGATGGCGTGGCGGATGATCCGGGCCAGGAGCGGGCTTTCGACGATGGCCAGATCCGCCTCCATCACCGCGTCGATCTGCACCGCTTTATCTTTGAACAGGGCCAGCAGGTGGGCATTGTTCATGGGACTTCCTCCGCAGAATGTGTGGCCCTCCTCAGCAAGCGAGCAGGGAAAAACGTCGGAAAGACTGCAGCTCTCGCCAAGCCGCAAGGCACGCGGAGAATTTTGTCTTTTTCTTTGCGTGCCTTGCGCCTCTGCGAGAGCCAAATGTATTGTAAATGCTCAACGGCGAAGCGGTGCTTGTGGATATTTACGGCTCCTCCTTGAAGAAATTCCGCACCGCGGGAATCTCGCGGCAGACCGGGCTTGGGGGCAGGCTTTTGAGGAAGAGCTTGCCGTATTGTTTGCTGAAGAGGCGGACATCGCAGATGGCCAGGACCCCCCGGTCGGTGGCGCTGCGCATCAACCGGCCCACGCCCTGGCGCAGGGTCAGGATGGCGCGGGGGATCTGGAAATCGTAAAAGGGGTTGCCGCCCTCGTTTTTGATCCGTTCCATGCGGGCCATAATAACAGGGTCCGAGGGGACTTCAAACGGAAGTTTGTCGATGATCACGCAACTGAGCGACTCGCCCGCCACATCCACCCCCTCCCAGAAACTGGCCACGGCCAGCAACACCGAATGGGTCTGGTCCCGGAACTCTTCCAGCAGGCGTCCCTTGGGCGCCTCCCCCTGCATCAGCACCGGAAAGGGCAGCCGGGCCAGAAGAACCTCGTGGGCTGCGCGCATGGCGCTGAGGCTGGTGAAGAGCAGCAGGGTGCGGCCGTTGGCGGCCATGATCAGCTCCTGCATCAGGTGCTGGCTGGCCGCGGGAAACCCTCGATCCGCTGGCTCGGGGAACCCCTTGCCAGGCACGAACAGCAGGGTGCGCTGTTCGTAGTCAAAGGGGGTGGGCAGGGTAAGGGTCGGGGTGTCGCTGGGCAGGCCGAGGCGGCTGAAAAAGTAGGTGAAGGTGTTGTCCGTGGTAAGCGTAGCCGAGGTAAAGATCACGTTGCGGGTCTGCTCGTAAAGAAAGTCCTGCAGCTCTTCGGCAATGTCGATGGGCGAGGCGGACAGGGCCACGGTTTTTTCCCGTCGTTCGTACCAATACACCGCGGAGGAATCCTGCGCCTCGGTGATGGCGGTAAAAGCGGCGAGCATCTCCTCCGCCCGGCGCTGCATGCCCAGCCAGGACTCGCCGTTCATGGCCGCTTTGGCCAGTTGATTGCAGAGCCCCTTGATCTGGTCGGCCATGCGTTGTCGCTCTTCCTCCCAGTCCGGAAACCGCTCGATGAATTGCCGCAGGGCAAAGCGGCCCCGTTCCTTGGGGAAGAGTTCGGCAAAAAGGTCGGCCTGCTTGGCCAGGGCCCGGGCGGTCTGCACCACCCCCTCCTTGGCGCGGCCTGTCAGATCGGCCTGGGCCGCGGTTTCCACGTCTTTGACCAGATCGATCACCTGATACTGGCTGAAGGAGGTGCCGAAATAGCGGGTCGCCACCCCTTCCAGGTGGTGGGCCTCGTCGAAGATCACCGATTCGTAGCGGGGCAGGACCTCGGCATGCCCGAAACGGCGCAGGGCAAGGTCAGAGAAAAAGAGGTGGTGGTTGACCACCAGCAACTGGGCCTGGCCCGCTTTTTTGCGCAGCCGGGTGATGAAGCATTGGGAGGTGTCCGGGCAGTTGCCGCCCAGGCACTGGCTGGCCGAGGCGGTGATCGCCTGCCAGAGCGGGGCGTTGTCCGCCAGCCAGTCCAGTTCGCTGCGGTCCCCGGTTTCGGTTTCCTCCAGCCAGTCCGCGACCCTTTGGGTATCGCGGTCATCGGCCAGGACCGTGCGCTGGGGCGAGGCGAGGAACTGCTGCCAGCGGTAGATGCAGAGATAGTTCTGCCGCCCCTTGATGCAGAGGACGTTCAGCCTCGGGGCCAGGTGCTTCTTGATGAAGGGGATTTCCTTGGTGAGAATCTGGTCCTGCAGGTTCAGGGTGTTGGTGGAAACCACCACCTTCTGGCCGCTCAGTATAGCCGGGACCAGATAGGCCAGGGTCTTGCCCGTGCCGGTGCCCGCCTCCACCGCCAGCATCCCCGGCCCCCCGCTGCCCTCCATCTCCAGGGTGGAGCCGATGGCTTCGGCCATGCGGAGCTGGCTGGGGCGCGATTCGTAGCCGGGCAGTTTGTCGGCCAGGATGCCGCCTTGGGCAAAGATGTCGGCCATGGCTTCGGGCTGGGAAGTGGACATCGGGCTTACTCTTACGGAGTCAAGGGGGTGTCTCTCCAGTTGACAAGGGGAAAAGCATTCTGCTAGCCTGATCATGGAGAGGGAGTAACGGCCAAGTGGTCGCGGTTAAATTCTGACATCTATACCATAAGGAGGGGAAATGAACGAAATTAAAAAGATTCTGGTTCCCGTGGATTTTTCGGAGAATTCGCAGAAGATCCTCCGCACGGCCGTAGACTTTGCCGCCAGATTCAAGGCGGAGGTGGTGATTGTTTTTGTGGTGCAGAGCTTTGACGATTATTCCGGTTTTTTCGTGCCCCATATGCCCATCATCCAGCTTGAGGAGGAGATGGTCAAAAGCGCCACGGAAAAAATGAAGAGCTTCGTGGCGGAAACCCTCAACGGTTCGGTGCCGCACAGCACGGCGATCCTGAGCGGCGACGTGGTCGAGGAGATCAACCGCTTTGCCGGGCAGGAGAAGGCGGACCTGATCGTCATGGGCACCCATGGCTACAAGGGGCTGGACAAGATTCTTTTCGGCAGCGTGGCCGAGAAGATCGTCAAGACCGCACCCTGCCCGGTGTTGACCATCAACCCGTACCGCTAGGCGGAAAATCAGCTCAAAACCGCGAGAAGCCCGGTGGCTTTCGCCGTGGCGGTCCGTGTTTCGCCGCAGAGTTCGGCGAAGAGTTCGACCAGGGAGGCTCCCTCGTAGGCGTAAAAACGCATGGTCTTTTCGGTGGGGCAGTTCTTCAGAAAAGGAAGGGTTGCCCTGTTCAATTCGTTTCCTGCTCCCTGCAATTCTTCCAGCCGCTCGGCGGAAAGTGTCCCGCTTGCGGCAATCCCGAGCAGCAGCCGGTTGAAATGGACCCTGGCCGGCCCGGTGGCGGTCTTGAATTGCTCCGCCTGGGCCGGGAGAGTGAGGCTGATCAACTGCATCGGGGGTCTGCCGGTGAGCGCCTCGTAGACCTCCGCCAGCACTCCCTGAAGTTCCGCCTGGGTAGTAACCAGCAGAGGGAATTCCGTTGCCTTTGCATCCCGAAGGTAGAGGTGGCCCCAGGCCTTGGCCAGCCGGGTCAGGTTGATCGCCGGCCCGGTCGGCGTTGCGGCTGCGGCAAGCTCCAGCAGGGTGCGCGCTTCTTCCTCGTCCTCTCCTTCCTCTTCTGTCTCCTCGCCCCGGATGGCGGCAAACAGTTCGGCCTCTTTTCCCGAGATGGTCAAGAATCCTTGGGCGATCTCCCGCTCCTCTTCCCGGAACATCTCGGCCAGTTTCAGGAGGAGCATGGCCTTCCAGAGCGTTGCGCCCGTTGTTTTTGGGGAATCGGCGCTGTTCCGGCCGGAGCGCAGACTGGAAGCCAGCGACCCGGCCGAGGCCTCGTCCCGGTCGCCATGGCCGGCGGAAAGGGAGGCCAGGAGCCCGCCATGGAATTCCGCTTCATGGCCCTTGAGTTCCCGGGCAAGGGATTGAAAGCGGGCCTGCTCTTCGTCGGCAAGGTGCACCGGCGCGTAGCCCGTCATGAATCCCTGTGCCGCGGTTTCACCCGGCTCGCCCGGCAGGGAATAAAAAAAGAGGGTGTCGCAGAGCAGGGAGAAGGGGTGTAATTCGGTGGGATGGGGGTTTGTTTCCGGTGAAAAAAGGGCGTTGAGCGATTGTGTCATTTGTAATTCCTGTTACAATGGGCTGGAGTTTTCCCCGGGGTGGGGATATCTGGAAAAACCTTTCAAGCAGGGTGCATATGCAAACAATACGGGGGCACCTTTCCCTGGCAGTCCTGGCCGTTGTCTATCTGCTGGCCAGTATCCGGTATTTCCCCGGACGGGCCATGCATTCGCTGGTGGAAACCCTTATCCACATGCTGTCCGTGGCGCCGATCAATCTGGGGGCCACCCTGGTGATTGTCGCCGTCCTGCAGCGGTTGGTCAAGGAGCGACCGCCGTTCAGCAAAACCGCGCGGCTTTTTCTCGTGGTGGCTATTTGCCTGGAGTTCATCCTCGGCCTTGCCCACTATTTCGAGATAAACGGGGCTGTCTAGATATGCCAAAATCACGACAGTCCCGAAAGAGTAGCCAGTCAGCAGTGCCGCAGATGCGTGTGTCAATTGTCGGCGGCAGTGCCGACCAAGAGGCCTGTTCGCCATACACATGGTAGGCGAACAGGCCGATGACAGCTAAGCGAGCACAGCAAGACTGCGAAGCAGGTGCGGTGCTGCTGGCTGGCTACCGGATCAGCGAATTGCTGGTGTGCCAACCGGAAGGTACTGTGGTGTTGGGCAGGACAATGGATCTTTTCCCGAGCACCGTGCCGGGGTTGGTCACCGCGTTGCAGCCTGTCTGGGCCTTGTCGCCGAATATTGCCCCGAATTTCCGCAACCCCGAGCTGATGGGGCCGTCCGGGGTTTTCACCGGGACGTCGCCGCCGGTGAAGCGCAGGTTGGCCAGTTTGGTGCCCGCCCCCAGGTTCACCTCGTTGCCGAGGATGCTGTCTCCCAGGTAGGCGAAATGCCCGGCCTTGGCATCGTCGAGGAAGATGGCGTGCTTGACTTCGGTGACGTGTCCCACCACGCAGCGGGCGCCCACCAGGCAGTGGCCGCGCAGATAGGCGCCCTGCCGGACCTCGCTCTGATCGCCGATGATCGCCGGACCCTTGATAAAGGCCCCGGATTCAACCAGCACCCCTTTGCCGATACTGAGCGGCCCGCCGGCCAGCACCGTCCCGGCCATGAGCACGCTGGCCCCATCGAGCAGCGTGCCTTCGCGAAAAACCTTGAGCGTGCCCTTGGTGGCGTCGCCGAATTCGATGGCAAGACCGGTACCCTCCAGCAGCATCCCGTCGTGGAGAACCAGGGTGGCTGGCAAGGGGCCTGGGGTCTGCGGCCAGGGGATGTGCGGCCAGGGATACTCCGCCATGTAGCTCTTCAGCCGTCCCAGCGCCTGCCAGGGGTATTCCCCGGCCGCGAAAAGAGCGGCATGGGCATAGCGGCTCAGATCAAAAAAAGAAAGGTTTGCAAGGTTCATCGGGGTCGGTTGCCGGTTGTTTTTTGTTGGCCGTCATGGCATGATTGTTGGAAATGCGTCTGTTGCGCAGGATGGAGCATTCTGCCGTGCGCAGGCGTTACTATGGTGCAAAACCGAGATTTCTTCAAGCATATTTCAGGACTGGCCCGGCCCGACGATATCGCCTTGACTTCATTGATAGGGGTGCTTATGTTGCCCAGCTTAAACCATTGTACTTTCCGGCAGGGCCGGTTTGCCGATAAAATATAACCTGGAGGCATGTTGTGGATATTAATGATTCCATGACCTCAGAGTTGAACGATTTCCACGATTCCGAAGGGCAGGAGATTCCTGGCGAATTGCCGCTCATGGCGGTGCGTGACGTGGTTATCTTCAATTATATGATCATCCCCCTCTTTGTCGGGCGGCCTGCTTCGGTGGGCGCGGTCAACGACGCCATGAGCAAGGACAAGCTCCTCATGCTCGTCACCCAGAGGGACGCCTCTCTCGATGAGCCTCAATCCGAGGATATGTACGATGTGGGCATGGTCTGCATGATCATGCGCACCCTCAAGCTGCCGGACGGCCGCCTCAAGGTTCTGGTCCAGGCCCTGCGCAAGGCGCGGGTCGAAGCCTTTATCCAGGAAGAGCCCCATCATATCGCCCGGATCGAGCTGATCCAGGATGAAGAGGTGGAGGAGGTTTCCGTGGAGATGGAGGCGCTGATGCGCAATGTCCGCGAGCAGACGGAAAAGATCCTCTCGCTCAAGGGCATCATGTCCTCCGACCTCATGGTCATCCTCAACAACGTGGAGGAGCCGGGCAGGCTTGCCGATCTGGTGGTCTCCAACCTCCAGCTCAAGGTGTCCGAATCCCAGGCGGTGCTGGAAACCTTTGACCCGGCCCTGCGTCTGAAAAAGGTGGCGGAGTACCTGCAGAAAGAGCTGGAAGTCTCCACCATGCAGGCCAAGATCCAGTCCGAGGCCAAGGAGGAGATGAGCCGCACCCAGCGGGAGTACTACCTGCGCGAGCAGTTGCAGGCCCTGAAAAAAGAGCTGGGTGATATCGACGACCGCTCCCAGGAGATGGATGAGCTGCGGGACAAGCTGGCAAAATGTAGGATGCCGCCCGAGGTGAAAAAAGAAGCGACCAAGCAGTTGAAAAGGCTGGAGACCATGCACCCCGACGCCTCGGAGGCCTCCATCGTCCGGACCTATATCGACTGGATTTTGGACCTGCCCTGGCGCAAGGGCTCCAAGGACCGGCTTGATCTCAAGGTCGCCAAGGCGGTGCTGGACGAGGATCATTACGGCTTGGACAAGGTCAAGGAACGTATCCTCGAATACCTGGCCGTGCGCTCGCTCAATAAAACGACCAAGGGGCCGATCCTCTGCTTTGTCGGCCCTCCCGGGGTGGGCAAAACCTCGCTGGGCCAATCCATCGCCCGGGCCATGGGCCGCAAGTTCCACCGCATCTCCCTGGGCGGCATGCGCGATGAAGCCGAGATCCGCGGCCATCGCCGCACCTATATCGGCGCCATGCCGGGGCGGATCATCCAGGGGTTGAAAACTGTGGGCACCAACAATCCGGTGTTCATGTTCGACGAGATCGACAAGGTCGGCGCCGACTACCGGGGCGATCCATCCTCCGCCCTGCTCGAGGTGTTGGACCCGGCCCAGAACAGCGATTTCACCGACCATTACCTCAACATGCCCTTTGATCTTTCCAAGGTCATGTTCATCACCACCGCCAACATGGCGGACACCATTCCGGCCCCGCTCTACGACCGGATGGAGGTGATCCGTCTGGCCGGCTACACCCTGGAGGAGAAGATCGAGATCGCCCGCCGCTATCTGGTCCCCCGCCAGCTTGAGGAAAACGGCATCACGGCCAAGCATCTCCAGTTCGACGACGCGATCTTGTCCAAGATCATCACTAACTATACCCGGGAAGCGGGGTTGCGGAACCTGGAGCGGGAGATCGGCTCCATCTGCCGGAAAAACGCCCGCAAGGTTGCGGAAGGCAGCAAGGGTCCGTTTCCCCTCACCGACCGGACCCTGAGCAAGTATCTTGGCCCGCCCAAGTTCACGCCCGAGTCGGAAACCGAGATCATCGACCAGCCGGGCATGGCCACCGGCCTTGCCTGGACCGAGGTGGGCGGGGAGATTCTCTATATCGAGATCTCCATCCTCAAGGGCAGGGGAAACCTGACCATGACCGGCCAGTTGGGCGAGGTGATGAAGGAGTCGGCCCAGGCCGCCTTAAGTTTCTGCCGTTCGCGCCTCAAGAAGCTCAAGCTGGCGGACACCTATTTCGAGGAAATCGACATCCATGTGCATGTGCCGGCCGGCGCCATCCCCAAGGACGGTCCGTCCGCCGGGGTGACCATCGCCACGGCCATGTATTCCGCGCTTTCCCGGAAAAAGGTGCGTCAGGATGTGGCCATGACCGGGGAGATCACCCTGCGCGGCCGGGTGCTGCCCATCGGCGGCCTCAAGGAAAAAGCCCTGGCCGCCCTGCGGGCCGGGATCACCACGGTGATCATCCCGGAGCAGAACAAGAAGGATCTGGTTGAAATCCCGGAGGATCTCCGCAAGAAGATCAAATTCATCCCGGTGAAGAATATGGACCGGATTTTGTCCATTGTGTTTGAGGATTAGGCCTGAATAAAGGCATAACGCCATTGTCTCCCATCTGCGCGGGGGCAATGGCGCCTCAGTGTAATAATCCGCAGGAGATCCGTTTTTGGGCCAGGTCAGGGGAGTCCGAAAAAAAGACACACACCGGTCCGAGACGATCCGCCGCCTGGCGGTGTGGCTCTGCGGCGTTGCCTTTCTGGTGCTGGCCGGGTTCGGGCTCTGGCTCTGGTCCTATGCGGTTACTCCCCTGCCCGTGCGGGAAGAAAGTGAGCTGCAGGTCCTGATTCCGCCCAAAACCAGCCTTGCCGGAATAGAGAGAATTCTTGCCGAAAGCGGGGTGATCCCGCCGGGGCGCGGCTTTTATGTTCTTGCCAGGGTTTCCCGGCTCAGCCAGCGCTTGCAGGCCGGAGAATACCGGTTCAGCCCCGGGCAAACCCCGTACCACATCCTCCGGGCTCTTGCAGCCGGAGCCACGGTGCGCTGGTCGGTCACCATCCCCGAAGGCAGCAACATCTATCAGCTTGCCGACATTCTCTCCCGGGGCGGCTGGGGGGAGCGGGAGCTTTTTCTCGAGTTGACGCGTGACCCGGAGATCATGGCCCGGCACGGGGTGCGGGCGGCAAGCCTGGAAGGCTATCTGTTCCCGGACACCTACCAGTTGGTGCGCGGCCAGAACCCCAGGGAGATCATCGCCTTGATGCTTGAACGGGGCAGGCAGGTGCGGCAGGAGCTGGGCGATCTGCGCGACAACCCCTTGGGCCTTACTCCCCACGAGGTGCTGACCCTGGCCTCCATAGTGGAGAAGGAAACCGGCGCGCCGGAAGAGCGGCCCCTTATCGCGCAGGTTTTTTTTAACCGGTTGCGGCAGGGTATGCGGCTGCAGACGGATCCCACCGTGATCTACGGGCTGACCGACTTTAACGGCAATCTCACCCGGAAGGATCTGCAAACACCCACCCCGTACAACACCTACATGATCAGCGGCTTGCCTCCCGGCCCCATCGCCAACCCGGGCCGCGCCGCCATCGTCGCCGTGCTGCAGCCAGCCCCGACGTCCTATCTTTATTTCGTTTCCAAAAATGACGGAACCCATTATTTCTCCAACGATCTGGCCGAGCATAACCGGGCGGTGTTCAAGCACCAGAAAGGGGGAAGTTAACGCGGTTTCGCTCCTCCGCGTTCATGGGGAACCGCCGGTCAGCAAACGCAGTTGCCGACGCATGGCCGCACCCTTCTTTTTTTCGCCAAGATCATCATACAGCCGGGAAAGCAATGCAAAGCCCCAGGGGTTTTCGGGTTGCTCCCTGGTCAGAATCAGCAGGATTTTTTCCGCCCCGGCCAGGTCGCCTTGTCCCAGAAGCTGAAAATGGCGGGCAACGGTCCGGACCAGGTTCGGCGCTGCTTCCGGCGCAACCTCCTTTGTGCGAAACCCTTCTTGCGCATACAGCGCGGCCAGCGCCTGCTGGTATTTCTTTTTCCATTTCCGCGCCGAGGCTGGGGAGTAGAAGAGGACCTCGCCCTTGGCAAAAAAATGCTCCGGTTCCACGCCCTGGGCAAGCCAGGTGCCTGGATACAGGGCAAGGGGGGAGGCCACTGCGTCAAGCAGGCCGGATTGCTTGATGAAATTGAGGGTTTCCTTTCCCTCACCCTCGGTTTCGTCCATCCCGTAGATAAAATAGCCGAAGGGCCGGATGGCCTGGCTCCGCAGGGTGCGGATCGCCGTCGCTATCTTGGGGGGAGAGCCCTGCTTGTTGAGCAGGGCCAAGAGCCGGGGGGGGATGGTCTCGATGCCCATCTGGATCTGGTCGCAGCCCGCCTCGGCCAGGGTGCGGGCCAGGTCGTCGTCAAGCAGGTGGGGCGAGCCCTGGGCGTTCCAGAGGTAATGGAGACCGCTGTGCGTGAGCGCCTCGGTGAATGCCTGCACATGGCTCCGGTCGACCAGGAAGTTCTCGTCCCGCAGGCTGAAATAGATGGCTCCGGTTGCGCTGCGCAGGTCGTGGAGGTAGCGGAGCAGCAGATCCACCCGGTGATGGCGGACCCGGTTTTGCCAGAGCACCGTGGAGGAGCAGAAGGCGCAACGGAAGGGGCAGCCCCGGGAGGTGATGAGCACGGCGAAGTTTTCCGGCCGGACCCCCTGGCAATGGTCCATCACCTCGGAGGGCAGAAAAAAGCAGCGGTCGATATCCGCCAGCAGTTGCGGGGGATTTTCGCTGATGCCGCCGGCCGGCGAACGGAACACCACGCCGGGAACCGAGGCAGCCGGGGTCTTCCCGAAGAACAGGGCGTCGAGCAGGGCCACGCTTGCCTCTTCGCCCTCACCCCGGATGAGAAAGTCGATCTCCGGGACCCTGGCCAGGATGGCCGGTCCGAGCACGGAAAGGGGGCCGCCCAGGATAACGGGAGTCGCGGGGGAGAGCTTCTTTGTTGCCCGGGCCAGGCCATACGCCTCATGGTGGCAGCCGAAAAAGGCCGAAAGGAGATAGGCTGCCGCATTAAGGCTGCGCAAGGTCCCGGGCAGATCGGCGCGGGGCGTATGGGAAAGGTTGTGCAGGCTGGCGTCGTAGCCCGCATCGCGCAGGCTTTTCAAGACATTGAACAGCCCCATGGGGACAAAGGAGGAAAAATCATCCTTCCCCTCATGCTGCGGCCCACGGTAGAGCAAGGCGACCCGGATATTTTCCCGTTTCATGCGTGGTGTACTCCGGGGAGCTGGGATTCAAGCGGAGGCAAAGGGTGGTGCGGAACCTGGGCGCAGGCATGCGGCCATGCGCCCAGGCGGCGGAGATTATTTCTTGCGTGAAGCCATCATTCCTTGAGGAAATCGATCTTGCTTTCGGTGGGGGGCATGACCGGGTCCGGGGTAATGGTGATCTCGACCTGATGCTCCTGTTCCAGCTCGATCAAGTCGGCGCGTTTTTTGTTCAGGATGTACTGGGCAGCCTCCATGGGCAGACGGCAGACCACCCGTTTGATCTCCTTCCTGGCCACTCCGGTCTGGATCTGCCGGAAATGCACCAGGGCCTGGGTTTCCACGGAACGGACCATGCCGCGCCCCTGGCAATGGGGGCAGAGGCGGTAGCTGCCCACGGAAACCGGGGCGGCCATCTTCTGCCGGGAGATCTGCATGAGGCCGAATTTGGAAATTTTGGAGAAATCCACCTTGGCCTTGTCGCGCTTCATGCAGTCGCGCACCTTTTTTTCCACCTCGCGGATGTGCTTGGAATCCCGCATGTCGATGAAATCCACGACGATGAGGCCGCCGAGATCCCGGAGCCGGAGCTGGCGGGACAACTCCTCGGCCGCCTCCATGTTGGCGAGGAAGATGGCGTCTTCAAAGCTTTTGTCCTTGCCGGTGCGGCCGGAATTGACATCGATGGCGACCAGCGCCTCGGTGGGGTTGATGACAATGGAGCCGCCCGAGGGCAGGGGCACGGTGGGCTGGTAGATCTGCTCGATCTGTTTTTCCACATGGTATTGATGGAACAGGGGCTGGGTTCCCTTGTGCAGCTTGGCAACCGTTGATTTGCGCTGGGCCGCGGGCAGCAGTTCGAGGAAGTTGTCGACCTGGGCCAGGGCCTCCTCGTCGTCCACCAGGATCTCTTCGATCTCGGAGGTGAAGTGGTCGCGCAGGAAGCGGGAGACGATGTTCTGTTCCTTGTGCAGCAGGGCCGGGGCCTTGACGGTCTGGCCTTTTTTCTTGATTTCCTTCCAGAGGTTGAGCAGGTAGCGGACATCCTGGGCCAGCGCGGTTTTGGTGATCTCCTGGCTGGCGGTGCGGACGATGTAGCCGGTGCCCTCGGGGATGCTGACGCTGTCCACCATCTCCCGCAGCTTGTTGCGCTCTTCCTCGGACTCGATCTTGCGGGAGATCCCGGCGCTGTCGCTGCCGGGCATCAGCACCAGATAACGGCCCGGCAGGGAAAGATAGGTGGTGAGGGTCGCGCCCTTGTTGCCGGTGGCCTCCTTGACCACCTCAACCAGCACTTCCTGCCCTTTGCTCAGGACATCCTGGATGGGCAGATCCTTCCAGTGGGTGTCCGCGGCAACCTCGTTGCCGTAATATTCCGGATGGATGTCGCCGAAGGGCAGGAAGCCGTTCTTTTCCGTGCCGTAATCGACAAAGGCTGCCTGCAGATTGGCCTCCACCGCCGTTACCCTCCCCTTGTAGATGTTGCCCTTGGTTTGCGCCTGGCTGACGGTCTCCACGTAAAGGATTCCACCTTGCCGCTTTCCAGAAGCACCAGACGGCATTCTTCCGGCTCATCGGTGTTGATGAGCAGCTTCAGGGTGGTGTCGCCCTTGACAGGCTGGCTGGTCGCGGAGGGTTTCGGCGCTTCCTTGGCGCGATCCGGGGATTTGCGGGGCGGCCGCTGGCGCGGAGGCCTGGCCGGAGCCGCAGCTTTTTCTTTTGCCGCTGTTTCAACCGAGGCCGAGACAGGTTGCTCGCCTTCGGCGGTTGCTTCGATTTTTTGGCCTTCCGGTTTAGGTCCTTTCGACCGTCTCCGGGGAGGCCGTTTCCGGCGGCGCGGCTTGTTCCCCGTGGAGGCGGCGGGATCGCCTTCGGGCCGTAAAGTTTCGCCGGAGGCAGGGGCTGCATCCGTACGGTCTGGGGTGGAGGCCGGCGGGCTGGCGGTGTGGCTTTCTTCTTCCCCTGGTTTGCCAGGCTTTTTCAGCCATTTGCTCACCCGGGAGAGAATTCCCCGCTCTTCGCCGTTGTTCTCGGCGCTGTGGCTGTCGGGCCGGTCATCTGCTGGTTTGGTAGTATCGTTTGTCATGGTGTGTCGTCTCTATGATGCGGCCGCTGGCGGCCAGTTGTTGTAACATGCTCTGCGTGGTGTCCGGGTCCAGATTGAGGGCCTCGCTGACATCCGTGGTAGTGCAGGGTCTTCTTTTCAGCATTTCAATAATTTCGTTTTCGGAAAGAGTGCGGAATTTTTCCCGCTCCCTGGTGGTGAAATCCACCAGGATCTCCACCTCTCCAGGGAGTTGGCGGGCGACAGCTTGAAGCTCCTCCCGGGTCAGGGGTTTGGCAAAACTTTCCAGGGGCGGCCGGGCCACGGTGTTGAGCTGCACCTTGTCCGGCCTGATTTTTTGCACCGCCGCAACCAGGGCGGCAATGTCTTCCTGGCTGTCATTGATTTTACTGGCCAGGAGGATTTCCAGCCAGAGTTTTCCGGAAAATTCCTGCCGAAAAGCGATCAGCCCTTCGATCAACTCCGCCAGGGGCGAGCAGGCGGCCGGCCGGTTGATGCGGCGGTAGCTCTCCTCCCTGGCCGAATCCAGGGAGGGGATGACGATATCCGCAGCCAGCAGATCCTGGCGCACTTCCGGGAGGTGGAGCAGGGCGCCGTTGGTCAGGACCACCACCGGCTTGTCGGACTTTTTCTTGATATAGCGGATCACCTGGCCGATGCCGCTGTGCAGGGTGGGCTCCCCGCTGGCGGTGATGGTGAAAACATCCAGGTGGGCCATGAGTTCCCGGTCGGCCAGCACCGCGTCGATCTCCGCCAGCAACTCGGGCAGCGGAATATACTCCTTGCGCTCGCAGGTGTGGGTGGTGGTGGCGCCGATCTCGCAATAGATGCAGTTAAAATTGCATATTTTGGGGGGGACAAGATCAATGCCTTGTGAAATTCCCAGACGGCGGGAATTAACCGGGCCAAATACATATTTCATGGGGTTTTACGGGTCCGCGGCGAAACGGCTGAGGATAGAGGTGTGTGCGTCAAGGGTTGCAGGGCATTCCCTCCGCTGGTAGGGGATTTTTTCTTGTTTGGCAAGGTATAACAATCCGGGGGTCTTGGCAAGGCAAATTTGGCGTATAGCAAAGGGGGAGTGTTACTTCTGACGTTTTAGGATTGCGAGACCCGCTCCATTGATTTCAACCAGTTCCCATCCTTCGGCACCAAGTTGATTTAAGATCACTTCCAGTTGCTGAGGTGTCATTACCTTCTTTAGGTCGACGGCCTTGTAGTCAAATTTTGCGGCTGCTTCCGCAGTTAAAACGGAAGAGCCTGCAAGTGTGACCGCTAGGATTATGGTGAGCAGAAAACGAAAAGCAGTATTCATGACGATTCACCTATGCGAGGGAGAGATAAAAGGTCATCACAGCAATGAACGTAATTTTGCCAGTTGGTTACTTTTTTTCTGATTGATATCCGGATATTACGATCCTATGTTATGGGAAATGGAAAGTCAAAGAAAAATAAGCGGGCGTGTAGCAGTTTTCCTCTGTTTTGCTCGTCAAATTTGGGGCACAGCAGACTTTTGCCTTGACAGCAGGCAGCGTCCTGCTAGTATTCTCAAGTTTTGATCAACCTATGAAAAAATCAGGACAATCGACGGGAATCGACCTATGAAAAAGATGCGCAGTGATGCAATACGCAAAGGGGTGGAGCGGGCGCCGCATCGTTCCCTGCTCAAGGCCATGGGCTACACCAACGAGGAGATCAGGCGGCCCCTGATCGGCATTGCGCACGCCCACAACGAGATCATTCCCGGTCATATCCATCTTGACAAGATTCTCGAAGCGGTGAAAACCGGGGTCCGCATCGCCGGAGGCACCCCCATCGCCTTCGGGACCATCGGGGTCTGCGACGGCCTGGCCATGAACCACAATGGCATGAAGTATTCCCTGGCCAGCCGCGAGATCATTGCCGATTCGGTGGAGATTATGGCCATGGCCCATCCCTTTGACGCCCTGGTGATGATTCCCAACTGCGATAAGGTGACGCCGGGCATGCTCATGGCCATGCTGCGGGTCAATATCCCGGCCATCATGGTGAGCGGCGGCCCCATGCTCACCGGGCGTTTCCGCGGCAAGGACGTGCATCTGGTCAGCGTTTTCGAAGGGGTTGGCCGGGTGAAGGGTGAGACCATGAGCCTGGAAGAGCTGGACGAACTCGAGGATCATGCCTGCCCCGGATGCGGTTCCTGTGCCGGGATGTTCACCGCTAATTCGATGAACTGCCTCACCGAGGCCATCGGCCTCGGCTTGCCTGGCAACGGCACCATTCCGGCAGTGGCCGCGGCCCGGATCCGGCTGGCCAAGGAAGCGGGCATGGCGGTGATGCGACTGTTGGCCGACGATATCCGTCCCCGGGATATCGCCACCCGCGCCGCCTTTGAGAACGCCATGGCCATCGACATGGCCCTGGGCTGTTCCACCAATACCGTCCTCCATGTCCCTGCCATCGCCAAGGAGGCGGGGGTGGATTTGCCCCTGGCCCTGTTCAATGAGGTGAGCGAGCGGGTGCCCCATCTCTGCAGCCTGATTCCCGGCGGGCCGCACAGCCTGCAGCAGTTGGACGAGGCCGGCGGAGTGCAAGCGGTGATGCGCGAACTGCTCAACACCGAAACGGGCCTGAATCTGGAGGTGATGACCGTCACCGGCAAGACCCTGGGCGAAAATTTGGAAAAGGTCCGGGTGCGGGACGCCGATGTCATCCGGCCCGTGGATGAGCCCTATCACGAATTCGGCGGCATAGCCGTGCTTTACGGAAATCTGGCTCCGGACGGCTGCGTGGTCAAGCAGTCGGCGGTGGCCGAAGAGATGCTCAAGCACAGCGGCCCGGCCCGGGTGTTCGAATCCGAGGAAGAAGCCCAGGCGGCTATTTTAGGCAACAAGATCAAGGCCGGCGACGTGGTGGTCATCCGCTATTGCGGTCCCAAGGGCGGACCCGGCATGCCGGAAATGCTCTCCCCGACCTCGGCCATTGTCGGCATGGGTTTGGGCAAGAGCGTGGCCCTGATCACCGACGGGCGTTTCAGCGGCGGCACCCAGGGCGCCTGCATCGGCCATGTCTCTCCGGAAGCGGCGGATGGCGGCCCCATTGCCTTTGTCGCGGAAGGCGACCGGATCACCATCGATATCCGGCACAAATCCATCGAACTGGTGGTGGCGGAAGGGGTTCTGGCCCAGCGGCAGCACAACTGGCAGCCGCCAGCGCCCAAGATCACCAGCGGCTATGCAGCCCGATATGCCCGGATGGTGACCTCCGGCAGCACCGGCGCCGTTTTGAGAGACGATGCCTGCAACCGGCAGGCGGATTGAGGATTGAAGGCAAGCGGGCGGAGCGCAGGGTTGATCCGGCAGCGCCGCATAACGCCTGACGGGGAAGACATGGCAGAGAGACGGATAACTCCAGGCGGCGTCCTGTGCAGCATGGTGGTGACCTTGGCCGTCCTTGCCGGCGTCGGTCCCGTTCGGGCGTCGACCGGGCCTCTTCCCTGGGAGATCACTGCGGACAGCCTGGTCCGCCTGGACGAACCGAACAGTATCCTGGCCGAGGGGAATGTGGTCATGATCCGGCCCAAAAATCTGGGGCCCGGCGGCATGTTTATCAGGGCGGACTGGGCCCGGTACGATGTGGAGCGCGGCACGGTCAAGGCCCGGGGCAATGTCTACATTCTGTCCGGCCGCGACGAGATCACCGCCAATAGCGTGGATATGGACCTTGGGTCCGAGACCGGCACCTTCAGGGATTCCACCATCTTCATGGCGGAAAACCACATGTATGTCACCGGGCAAGAGGTGGTGAAAACAGGGGAGTTCAGCTACACCCTGAAAAAAGGCTGGGCCACAGCCTGCAAGCCCGAGGAAGGGAAAAGCCCGCCCTGGTCGTTCACCAGCAGCACCACCAAGCTCACCGTGGACGGCATGGCCCAGATGACCAACGCTGTTTTTCATGTGAAAAACGCCCCCCTGGCCTATACCCCGTATTTCACCTTTCCGGCCAAGACCAAACGGGAAAGCGGCCTGCTCTTTCCGGAATGGTCGCATTCAAGCCGGAGCGGGTTGGGCCTGATGATTCCGGTTTTTCTCAATGTCTCTCCCAGCACGGACATCACCCTGTATCCCGGCTACCTCTCCGAGAGGGGCGTCCAGTATGGCGGAGAATTCCGCTATGTGAAAGGGCCTGAATCCTACGGAACCTTCATGCTCAGTTACATGCGCGATGATCTTGTCGAGGGCGCGGATCTTACGAATGAATACAAAAACGATGGCCTTATCCGGAGAGATGCCAACCGGTACTGGCTGCGGGGCAAGGCCAACCATGATTTCGGCGACAACCTGACCGGCAGACTTGACCTTGATCTTGTTTCCGACCAGGATTATCTGCAGGAATTCGATGAAGGTTCCATGGGCCACACGGCGAGCAATCTCGTGTTTCTCGATCAGTTCGGCCGGGATCTTCGGGAGGAAACCATCTCCGAGCGGGAGTCTTCCCTGCAGTTGGTCAAGGTGTGGTCGAACATGGTAGCCAGCGGTGAATTGCGGACCAGGCAGGATACGCGCCATGACATCCTGCTTGGCACGGATGACGGGGACGGGGTGCTGGAAGCCGGGGAATACTCCATTGTATCCCGGACAACCAGTCCGCTGCAGGCCCTGCCCCGGCTTGACTTCACCGGGCGCATACCCATCAGCGGCACGCGGATGAGCACCGCCTGGGATTCCGAATACGTCAACTACTGGCGCGAAGATGGGATCGGAACCCAGCGGCTGGATCTGCACCCCAAGCTGATCTCTTTTCTGCCCCGGGGCGGATGGCTCGAGGGTAAGCTCAGCGGCGGGGTTCGGGAAACCGCCTACCAGCTTGAATCCTACGGGGATTCCACCTGGGATAAGGAGCGTTTCCAGGATCGGCAGGCCTATGATTTCACCGGCAACATGGCAACCATCCTGCTGCGCGATTTTGACCTGGGAAAATCCGATTGGCTGGAGCACATGATCCGGCCCAACCTCGTGTATGAATACCTGACCAGAACCCAGGAACTGCCGAATCTTGGCGACAGCCTCGGGTATTTTGACGGCGTGGATCGGTTGGAGCGGAAAAACTGGCTGACCTGGCAGTTCAATAACTATTTCACCTTGGGCGGCGTTACGAAGAAGGGCGATTTCTGGAACCGCAATCTCGGGTTGTTCCGGGTCTTGCAGACCTATGATCTGCGGGAGGAAAATCCGGCAAGTTCCGGGTTGCCCGCGGAAGGAAAGCGGTATGACTGGTCCGATCTCAGGTTTGAGGCGACAGTATCCCCGGTGCCGAACTGGGCCCTCGGCTATCAGACCAACGTGAGCATGTATGGGAAAGGCGTGACCCGGTATGAGTTGCTCAATCAGTATAATTTCACCGGCGGGCACTTGTTGGGCCTTAATTACCGCTATTTGCAGGACAGCGGCATGATCGCCCCCTATTTTTATACCGATCTCGGGGAATCGACCCATGACCTGATCGGCATGGCCGGGGTGCGGCTGACAGAGACCATTTCCGCCTCCTACTATTTGGTTAAGTCTTTTTCCGAGGACCATACGGTGGAATCCCGGGTTCGCCTGATCTATCAACCCGCCTGCTGGATGATGGAGCTGGAGACAAGCAGGACTCCCGACGACGAGCGGGTAATGCTCATCTTTTCTCTCGACGGCGTGGGCCGCGTTGCCCGCCTGGGCAAGAGCAATCTCTGATTCGAGCGCAGGATGGCGGCATGACCACGAAGTATTACGACATCTTCAACGGGGATGCGGACGGCATCTGCGCCCTGCACCAGCTTCGCCTGGCAGAGCCTCGCGAGGCCACCCTGGTGACCGGGGTGAAGCGGGACATCCGGCTGCTTGAGCAGGTGGCCCAGGTGCGGGGGGCAGAGCTCACCGTGCTGGATATCTCCCTGGACAGCAACCGGACCGCATTGTTGCAACTGCTTGATCCCTGCCGGGTGTTCTATGTGGATCACCACTTTGCCGGTGATCCGCCGCTCAGTCCCAACCTGATTTCCCACCTTGATCCCAGCCCTGAGATCTGCACCTCCCTTATTGTCGATGGACTCCTGGGCGGACGTTTCCGGGGATGGGCTGTGGCTGCGGCCTTTGGCGACAATCTTCACGATTCGGCCCGCAAGGCGGCCGCCGCCCTGGCTTTGTCGGAGGCTCAGGTGGAGGGGTTGCGGGAGCTGGGCGAGTTGATGAACTACAACGGCTACGGGCACAAGGTGGCGGATCTGCATCTGCCGCCCCAGGCGCTCTACGCGGCGGTACAGCCCTATGCCGACCCCCTGGACTTTTGTGCGGAATCGCAGATTCCGGCCCTGTTGCGCCAGGGTTTTGCCGATGATCTCAGGCTGGCCAGGGAGGCGAAACCCCTGCGGGAAAAAGCCCATGGCCGGATTTTTGCCTTTCCCGCGGAAAAATGGGCCAGCCGGGTCGCCGGGGTGTTCAGCAACGAACGGGCCAGAGAGAAACCGGACATGGCCCACGCCCTGCTGGTGGACAATGGCGACGCCACCTTTATGGTCAGCGTGCGTGCGCCCCTTGCCCGGCGTTTTGGCGCCGACAATCTGTGCCGCGCTTTTCCCACCGGCGGCGGCCGGGCCGGAGCCGCTGGGATCAATGCCCTGCCGACCGAACAGGTTGAGGATTTTTTTCAGAAATTTTTCGAGGTGTTTTGCCCATGAGTTTTTCCGTGTTGCATGGAACCGTTGCCGGCCTGTTTCTTCTCTTATCCTGCGTCATCTTTCCCTGTCCGCCGAGTTTTGCCGGGGCCGGGGAACCGTTGCCTCTGGCCGCCGACTTGGTCGAGGAGGGTCAGGTTATCGATCTTGCCAGCCCGCGCTATCAGGAGCTGTTCCAGGAACTGGCGGCGCAGCACGGCTTCAGCCGGGAAGAGCTGGACCGCCTTTTTTCCGGGGTCACCATTAAAAAGCGGGTGCTGGAGCTCATGGATACCCAGTGGGAGGCCAAGCCCTATTTCGAGTACTCGCCGCGATTCATCACCCCGCAGATGGTTCAGGAAGGAAAAAGGCTTCTGCTCGAACACCGGGAGCTGCTGGACCGGGTTGAAAAAGAACTTGGCGTCGAGCGGGAGATTGTCGTGGCCATCTGGGGAATTGAAAGCAGGTTCGGCGAGCACAAGGGGGGGTTCAGCATGTTTCAGACCCTCAATACCATGTTTGACGCCTATCCCCGCCGCAGCAAGTTCTATCGGACCCAGTTGATCGAATATCTGCTGCTGTGCAGGGAGAACGGGGTCGATCCGCTGGCCATCACCGGCTCCTATGGCGGAGCCTTTGGCCAGACCCAGTTCATTCCCTCAAGTTTCCGCCTGTATGCCGTGGATTTTGACGGGGATGGCCGCCGCGATGTCTGGGAGTCGGTGCCCGATGTCCTGGCCAGCATTGCCAACTATCTCCAGCGATTCGGCTGGACTTTCAAGGGGCCGGTCTACCACGAACTCGGGCCGAAGCTGAAGGGGGAGAAGCTGGAAAAAGCCTATGCCCAAGGGCGGAAAGGCTTTGTTAGCCGCACGGCGGTGAAAAAGATCCAGAATGTCGACCTGCCGCCATCTCCGGAGAACAAGGATCTGACCATTGTCGGTCTTGAGCTGTTGGATGGCGGGATGCGCTATGTGGCGGGCTATCCCAACTTCCAGGCCATCACCAAATGGAACAACTCCAACCGTTACGCCATGGTCGCTGTTGAACTGGCGGAAAAACTCAAAGAGTAGCCCCACCGCTTCTGGCTCTCTAACAGGATGTTAAAAAAAGCCGTCCTGGCTTTTTTTAACCACGACCGGCCAGAAGTGAATTCTGTCCGATCTCACAATTTCAACGGGTTAATACTCGTCGAAATTGGCGATCCATCCCGGGATCGCACGCAGGGCATCGAAAAACGAGTTTTTCAACACCCTGCTAGGATGGTGCGCCTCAGCGCTGAAAATACCGCTCGGTTTCCGTCTTGACCACCTGAGAGAGCAGCAGCAAGCCGACAATGTTGGGAATGGCCATCATCCCGTTCATCAGGTCGGAAAAATTCCAGACGAATTCCAGTTTCATCATCGCCCCCACAATCACCACCGCCACGAAGACCACCCGATAGGGGGCAATGGCGCCGCGTCCCGCCAGATATTCGATGGCCTTTTCCCCGTAATAATTCCAGCCGATCAGGGTAGAGTAGGCAAAGAGCGCCGTGGCCAGCGCGACAATCATCACCCCGGTGTGGCCCAGGGTCTCGCCGAAGCTGGCGCTGGTCAGTTGTCCCGGCGCGACCCCTTCCAGCCAGGCGTGGCCGGTCAGGATCACCAGGGCGGTAATGGTGCAGACCACCAGGGTGTCGATGAAGGTCTGGGTCATGCTCACCAGCGCCTGCCTGACCGGATCGCGGGTGCGGGCGGCGGCTGCGGCAATGGGGGAGGAACCCAGCCCCGACTCGTTGGAAAAGACGCCGCGGGCAATGCCGTAGCGCATGGAGGCGGCCACCGCCGAGCCGGCAAAGCCGCCGGAGGCTGCCGCCGGGTTGAAGGCATGGTAGAAAATCAACCCCAAGGCGTGGGGGATTTCGCTGAGGTTGAGCGCCAACACCAGCAGCGCGGCACTGACATAGCCGACGATCATGAACGGCACCAGCAACGAGGTGAACCTGCCGATGGACTTGATGCCGCCCAGAATCACCAACCCGGTAAGGAGCATCAGCACCGTGCCGGTGAGCCAGGGTTCGATGTTGAAGGTCGATTGGAAGATGGTGGCCACGGCATTGGCCTGGGTCATGTTGCCGATGCCGAAGGTGGCCAGGGCGGTGAACAGGGCGAAGAGCCAGGCCAGCTTGGGGAGACCGGCGCCCTTGGCCAGGTAGTACATGGGGCCGCCGCGCATGCCGTGTTCGCCCTTTTCCCGGTACTTCACGGCCAGCACCGCTTCCGCGTATTTGGTGGCCATGCCGACCAGCCCGGTCATCCACATCCAGAACACCGCCCCTGGCCCGCCCAGGGTGATGGCGGTGGCCACGCCGACGATGTTGCCGATGCCCACCGTGGCGGCCAGGGCGGTCATCAGGGCGGCAAAATGGCTGATGTCGCCGTCGCCGGCGTGCTCCTTGCGCCAGATCAAGCGCAGGGCGTGGGGCAGGGCGCGAAACTGCATGCCGCGCAGGATGACGGTTAGGTACAGGCCGGTGCCCACCAGGAGCACCAGCATGGGTGGCCCCCAGATCCAGCCGGAGAGGGTGGAGATCAATAATTCGATGGAAGCCATGGATGCGCCTTATAGAAAAGGTTTTTGACCGGGCAACGTGGGTCTGCCCGGTCAAAATACCTGAAAAGGCGGGGGAAGCAAAGGGGATAGTGGCCAGTGGGTCAGTTTGAAAAATCACAATTGCGGCTGCGTGCCAATGGAAATCTCCCCCATTTGTCCTGCCGCGCCTCGCAGACGGGGGCGGAAAAAGACGCGGGAACTGTCTGAGGGCGAAGCCCGAGTTTTTCCGCGTCCCGCTCCCGGCGAGAAGCAAGGGAAGCCCGCAGGGCCAGGACTGGTTGGGGTGCCTTTTTCTTGTTTCTTCTTTTGGGCACGCAAAAGAAGAAAGAGAAACAGCGAAAAGGCCAGCGCCCCCCCCCTCAAAATTCCCGGATGCAACAAAAAAAGGAGCCGGGGAAAAATTTCCGGCTCCTTTTTTATTGATGCTATGAAAAACTCTGCTTACTTGACGAAATCCTTGCTGCCGTCCACCAGGGTGGACACCACGGAAGGATCGGCCAGGGTGGAGATGTCGCCGAAGTCATGGGCTTCGGTTTCTCCGGCCGAGATCTTGCGCAGGATTCTCCGCATGATCTTGCCGCTTCTCGTTTTTGGCAACCCATCGGCAAACTGGATGAATTCCGGGGTGGCGATGGGACCGATCTCCTTGCGGACATGGGTGCGCAAGGCGGCGCGCAGCTCATCGCTTGGCTCGATCCCGGATTTCAGGGAGACATAGGCGTAGATGGTCTGGCCCTTGATCTCATGGGGCGCGCCGACCACCGCAGCCTCGGCCACTTGCGGGTGCGCCACCAGGGCGGATTCGATCTCGGCGGTGCCCAACCGGTGACCGGAAACGTTGATCACGTCGTCCAGCCGGCCCATGACCCAGAAGTAGCCGTCCTCGTCCTTGCGCGCCCCGTCCTCGGGATCGTAGATGCCCTCGTAGCGAGAGAAATAGGTCTTTTTGTAGCGGGCCGGATCGCCGAATACGCCGCGGAGCATGCCGGGCCACGGTTTACGGATCACCAGATGGCCGCCTTCGTTGGGGGCCGCCTCGGTGCCGTCCTCGCGGAGAATGGCCGCGTCGATGCCGGGCAGGGGGTGGGTGGCCGAACCGGGCTTGAGCGGGGTGGCGAAGGGCAGGCCGGAGATCATGATGCCGCCGGTCTCGGTCTGCCACCAGGTGTCGACAATGGGCAGTTTGCTCTTGCCGATGTGTTCGTGGTACCACATCCATGCTTCCGGATTGATGGGTTCGCCCACCGAGCCAAGGACGCGCAGGGAGGACAGGTCGTGTTTTTCCGTCCACCTGGTTCCTTCGCGCATCAGGGCGCGGATAACGGTGGGCGCGGTGTAAAAGATATTGACCTTGAATTTGTCGCAGATATGCCAGAAACGGTCCGGGGCGGGCCAGGAAGGCACCCCTTCGAACATCAGAGTCGTTGCGCCCAGGGCCAGCGGTCCGTAGAGGATGTAGCTGTGGCCGGTGATCCAGCCGATATCGGCGGTGCACCAGTGCACATCGTCGTCCTTGATGTCGAAGACCCACTGGGTGGTGTGCGCCACATAGGTCAGATAGCCGCCGGTCGTGTGCACCACGCCCTTTGGTTTGCCGGTGGAGCCGGAGGTGTAGAGGATGAAGAGGTTGTCCTCCGCCTCCATGCTTTCCGGCGCGCACTGGCCGGTGATGCCGTCGGCAGCCATTTCCGCATGCCACCAATGGTCGCGGCCCTCCTGCATGGCAACCTCGTTGCCGGCTCGTTTGACCACGATGCAGTTTTTGACCGACTCGCAGCCCTGAAGGGCATCGTCGGCAGCGGGCTTTAAGGGAATGGTCTTGCCAGCCCGCAGAACGGCGTCGGCGGTGACCAGCACCTTGGCCTCGCAATCCTGGATGCGGCTCTTGAGGCTCTGGGCGGAGAAGCCGGCGAATACCACGCTGTGGATGGCGCCGATCCGGGTGCAGGCCAGCAGGGTGATGGCCAACTCGGGAACCATGGGCAGATACACGGCAACGCGGTCGCCTTTTTTTACCCCCATCTTTTTGAGGACATTGGCGAAACGGCACACTTCGGTGTGCAGCATCTGGTAGGTATAGACCCGGACATCTTCCTCGGGTTCGCCCTGGAAGATGATGGCGGCCTTGTTGCGGCGGCCGTTGGTGAGATGGCGATCCAGGCAGTTGTAGGAAACGTTCAGCCTGCCGCCCTGGAACCATTTGATCTCGGGCTTGTGCATGTCCGCCTCGAGCACCTTGGTCCACGGTTTTTCCCAGGTGAGCAGCTCCTTGGTGCGGTCGCCCCAGAAGCCTTCCGGGTCTTCCATGGAGCGCTTGTACTGCGCCTCGTAATCAGCCATGCTCTTGATGTGGGCCTGTGCCTGGCCGGCTGCCGGCGGGGCAAAAAGGCGGTTTTCCTGCATCATGCTTTCAATTTTTTTATCGTCGCTCATCATTACCTCCGAAAATTGCTGGATTCGCATAAATGAAAAAAGCCACAGGTCCGCAATACAGGGAGCGATCCTGTGAGACTAAGAAATCAAAAGGCTAAAAAAAAACCGTTGCCGGTCGTGTTCGTATCCCGCGGTAATCGGAGCTTTGCGCTGGCTTCAGAGTGCTTTCTAAGACCTGGAATATAGGAGTATATACCTAAGTGAGTAGGGATATATAACGAGAGTCCGCGACAATTGCCACATTTTTTTTATCGCGGATCGTCCGGGCAGTAGCCTGCAACAGGCAGGCGGAGCAGGGAAGAGGCGTGGCGGGGATCGCACTTCGCCGGATGCAATTTCGGTTGTTTACTGCTATGGTGGAAAGCGGCCGGATACCAGAAGGAGGCGCGGAGCGGATGCGGGTTGGGGCGGAAAAAATACGGATTTTTTTGGTACTCTGTATCCTGGGCTGCGGGTTTACCCTCGCCTTGGTTCAGCCCGTGGCCAGCCAATGCGATCCTGCAACCACGGCGTTTTTGGTGACGGAGCCGCCGTTGTTCCAGGACGATCTGGAGTATGACTCTCTTGCCTCCGCCATTGACCGGAGCGTGGACTATCTGAGCCGTCTTCCCGAGGGAAAGGCTTTTGCCCTCTGCGGAGGAGAGTATTCCGCCGGTCGGTTCATCGAATCCCTGCTCGCCTTCAAGCGAATCATTGCGGAGAAGCCTTCCCCGCAGAAACTGACCGCGATTCTCACCAGGGATTTCGTGCTCTGCCGGGCACAGGGCAGGGATTCTGACCAGAGGATGTTCCTCACCGGGTATTATGAGCCGCTTTTCAAGGCCAGCCTGACGCGGACCTCCGTCTACCGTTATCCCTTGTACCGCGCCCCACAGGATTTGGTTTCCATTCCGGGGGCACGGGGGGGGGAGGGGCGGACAGGCCGGATGGAGAACGGCAGCCTGGTCCCCTATTTTACCCGAGGCGAGATCGAAACAGGCCGGTTGCTGGCCGGGCAGGAACTGGTGTATCTGGCTGATCCGGTGGAGGCCTTTATCCTGCATGTTCAAGGGTCCGGCCGGATACAGCTTGCGGACGGTACCCTGCACCGGGTGCAGTTTGCCGCGAAAAACGGGCGCGAGTATCGCAGCATCGGTCGGCTGCTGGTGGAAAACGGCGCCCTGAGAAAGGAAGAGGCGACCATGCCCGGGATCGTCCGTTATCTCAAGGAACACCCCGAGGAGCGGGAGAAGATCCTGCGCCATAACGAATCCTTTGTCTTTTTCCGCTGGGGGGATGATTCCGCCGCCGGTCCCATGGGTTGCCTGGGTGAGCCGCTGACCGCGGGCCGGTCCGTGGCCCTGGACCAGAGCTGCTTTCCCCCGGGCAGCCTTGCTTTTCTCGCCACCCGCAAGCCAATAGCCGATGCGGCCGGTGAAATCATCGGCTGGGAACCCTTGCGCCGTTTTGTGGTGAATCAGGATTGCGGCTCCGCCATCGCCGGACCGGCGAGGCTTGATCTGTTCTGGGGCGGCGGTCGTTATGCAGAGGCGGCGGCAGGCAATATGAAGCATCCTGGCGCGCTCTATTTTTTGGTGAAAAAGAAATAGTTGTCAGAATCCGGGCCGGTCTTATACAATCCTTGTAGCAAAGGGCCAGGCAGACTACGGAACATGGCGGAGAGGGGAAGGGCATGAAACAAACGGAGATAGACTACTGGATCACCAGCATGTTGGAAACCTACGGCAATGTTTCCGATCTCAATATCACGGTGGGCAAGCCTCTGCAGGTGGAGGCCTCCGGGCAACTGGCGCCGGTGACCGTGGAGCCGCCGGTGCCTTCGCTTACCCCGTTTCAGGCCGAGGTGTTCGCCCTCAATCTCATCGGCGGCAACAAGAGGCTGCTCGACGACCTGGTCAAGCACGGCTCCTGCGATCTTTCATACTGGCTGGGTCAAAAGGCCCGGTTCCGGGTCAATGTTTTCTCGCAAAAGACCAACCTTTCCACGGTGCTGCGGAAGCTGGAGATGAAAATCCCCACCATCAGCCAGTTGAATCTGCCCAAGCTCTTCTACAACATGGCCGAGGAGCGCAACGGCATCATCCTGGTTACCGGCGCCACCGGTTCGGGTAAATCCACCAGCCTGGCCGCGCTGCTGGACAAGATCAACGACGAGAAGCCGGTGCATATCGTCACCCTGGAAGACCCCATCGAGTATGTGCACCAGCACAAGATGGCCACTTTCAACCAGCGGGAGCTGGGCAATGATTTCGACTCCTTTGCCTCGGGGTTGCGGGCCGCCCTGCGGCAGGCGCCCAAGGTTATCCTGGTGGGCGAGATGCGCGACCGGGAAACCATGGAGATCGGCCTTTCCGCCGCGGAAACCGGGCATCTGGTGCTCTCCACCCTGCATACCGTGGACGCGGGCCAGACCATCAACCGAATACTTGGCATGTTCGAGCAGGAGGAACAGGCCCAGGTGCGCAACCGGCTGGTGGACACCATCCGCTGGATCGTCTGTCAGCGGCTTCTTCCCAAGGTCGGCGGCGGCCGGGTGGCGGCCTTCGAGATCATGGGCATGAGCCTGCGGGTGCGCGAGCTGATCATGAACGGGGAAACCGAAGACAAGACCTATTATGACATTATTGCCGACGCCAAGGCCCTCGGCTGGCAAACCTTTGACCAGCATATCCTTGAACTTTACGAGGACGGCCTGATCACCGAGGAGACCGCCGCCAGTTACTGCACCCGGAAAACCGCGGTCAACCGGGGGCTGGATTCCATCAAGTCCGCCCGGGGCGAGTCCACCACCGGGATCACCGGCCTGGCCATGGATGTGAAACAGGAAGAGAAGCGGCGCTCGGGGTTTTAGGAGCCGTTTTACAGCTTATAGCTATAAGCTACTATCGGAGGAAATCCATGCTTGCCCAGTGTCCCCATTGCCAGCAGACCCTCATGCTGAGCGAAGCCCAGCTTGAAAAGATCAAGAGCGCCCTTGCCTCGCTGTCTCCGGGCAGAACCCTGAAGATTGGTTGTCCGAAATGCAAGCAGCCCATCGAATTGAACAGTGACGGCTCAGTGGCCGGTCAGCCTGCGGGCGCCTTAATGGACGTGCTTTTTGCCGAGCACACCGGCAATGAGGATCAGGCTGCGGTGGGGATGGTGGCTGCGGCGCAAAAAAAACCCCAGCCGGTTCGCCTGCCGCCGGACGCCCCCAAACCGCCGGATCTCGGCTGGCTGTCCAGCGGGGTGTACAGCGAAAAGGAGGCGGTTGAGAACGTGCCCCACGCCCTGATCATGGCCGGGGACGAGGAGATAACCACCCAGGCGACCATGGCCTTCGGTGAGATGGGCTACCAGCCCACCTATGTTCGTTCGGCGGAAGAGGCCATCGCCAAGATGCAGTTCATGAATTTTGAGGCGGTGGTGCTGCACAGCAGGTTTGAGGGGGATGGGCTGGACGGCTCCGCGGTTCACCAGTATATGCGGGAAATGGCCATGTCCCGGCGGCGCTATGTCTTTTATGTCCTGGTAGGCCCTGAGTTTCGCACCCTGTACGATCTGGAAGCCTTGGCCAACAGCGCCAATCTGGTGGTCAACGACAACGACGCCGGCTATTTTTCCATCATCCTGAAAAGGGGCATGAACGATTACAACGACCTGTTCGGGCCATATCTGGAAGCCCTTGGCAATTACGGGGTGAAGTAGGCCTGTAGGGCAAGGCACTGCTGGCGCAGGGCGAAAAATCCCAGCAGAGTGATGGCTGAGGAAAGCAGCATGAGGCGGTTGGCGCGGAGGATGTCCCGCGGCTCGACGGGTCGGGCGGCATCGCCGATGGTGGGTTTTTCCACTACTTTGCCGAAATAGAGATTTGTTCCGCCAAGTTGCACACCCAGCGCGCCGGCCACCGCCGCCTCGGTATGGCCCGAGTTGGGGCTGGCATGCTTGAGGCGGTCCCGCAGGAGAATAAAAAGAGCGCCTTTTGCATCAAGGCGTAGCAGAAACGCAGCAGCCGGGATCATCAGCGAAGTCATCCGGGCCGGGACAAAATTGGCCAGATCATCCAGCCGGGCCGCAGCCCATCCGAATGTGAGATACTGCTCGTTTTTATACCCGAACATGGAGTCCATGGTGTTGACCGCCTTGTAAAGCAGGGCAGCCATGGGCCCGCCCAGCACCGCGAAAAAGAGCGGCGCTGTCACCCCGTCCACCATGGATTCCGCCACCGATTCCACCGCAGCCCTTGCCACCCCTGCCTCGTCGAGGTTGGCCGTGTCCCGGCCAACGATCATCCCCACCCCCCTGCGGGATTCAACCAGATCACCTGCGGCAAGCGCCGCATACACCTGCCTGCTGTGGCTGGCCAGATCGCGGGCTGCGATGGTGGTGTAGAGCAACAGTGTGGATACTGCGGTTCCCAGCCAGGGGTGGATCAGGGTTGTCCCGGCGATCATGGCCCAGGCCGTTGCTCCGGTGAGTCCCAGAACCAGGATGACCGAGGAGATTCCGGCGGCCAACGGCGGCAGCACGGCGCGGGTGAGCCGCTCGCAACCAACGCAGGCCGCGCCGATGATCCGCACCGGATGTGGCAGCCAGCGCGGATCGCCGATGAGCTGGTCCAGGAGGATGGCGATGAGGATTTGGTATTCGAGGGAGATCATTTTTTCAGCAGCCGGTAGATGGCTGTCATGTCGATCTGACTGCGCACCGCTTCGGCCAACCGGTCGAAGGCCGGTTCCAGATCGTAGGCGGCCTGCACCCGGTTAAGTGGGGCAAGCCCCCGCCGTAGCCGCAGCCGGTCGATGAACCAGCGCCGGAAGGGGTCCGCATCGAAGATGCCGTGCAGGTAGGTTCCCCAGATGGTGTGCGATGGGTTGCCCTTCCCGCCGCTTTCCCCGTTGGCGAAGGTGAGCGTCTCGCAGATACAGTTGGCCCGGCTCTGGCCGTGGTGAATTTCGTAGCCATGCACCGGAAGGCCCGAGGCGAGATGGCTGCCGTGCTGCCGGGTCAGGGTCTTGTTCTTTTCGAGCACCGTGGCAAGATCGAGCAGGCCGAGGCCGGTGAGGGTTTCACCGGCAGATTCGATATGGTAAGGGTCGTCGATGCTGTGCCCCAGCATCTGGAAGCCGCCGCAGATGCCGATGATCTCCTTCCCCTTCTGGCCGTATTTTTTTATAGCCGAAGCCAGGCCTGAGTTGAACAACCACTTGATGTCAGCGATAACGTTTTTGCTGCCCGGCAGGATTATGGCGTCAGCGCCTTCAATGTCGGCCGGGGTTTTGGCGATTTTGACAAACAGGTCCGGCTCGGAGAGAAACGGCTCGAAATCGGTGAAGTTCGAAATATGCGGCAGGTCGATGAGCGCAAGGGTGACATGCTCTCCCGCAGGCCGGTGCGGGCTGAAAAGGCCGGCCTTGAAGTTCACCGAATCTTCCTCCGGCAACCCCAGGTTGGCAAGGTAATCCACCACGCCCAGCACCGGCTTGCCGGTTCTTTTTTCCATGTAATCGAACGCTTCGGAGAGCAGCGATTTCTGGCCGCGAAAGCGGTTCACCACGTATCCGGCTATCAGCTCCCGCTCCCAGTCGTCCAAAATCTCCATGGTCCCGACAAAGGAGGCGAACACCCCGCCCCGGTCGATATCCCCCACCAGCAAGACTTTGGCCTCGGCATGCCGGGCCATGGGCATGTTGACGATGTCGTGGCCCTTGAGGTTCACCTCGGCCGGGCTTCCCGCCCCTTCCAGGACCATGACCTCGTATTCGGAGGCAAGGGAATCGTAGGCGTTCCGCACCGCGACAAAGGCCTGCGGCTTGTATGTCAGATAATCGTTCACCGTCATGTTGCCAACCGGCTTGCCGAGAAGAATAACCTGGCTGCCTGTGTCGCTTGAAGGCTTGAGCAGGACCGGGTTCATGCGCACATCCGGATCAAGGAGGGCCGCCTGGGCCTGCACAACCTGGGCGCGGCCCATCTCGCCGCCGTCCCGGGTGACAAAAGAATTGAGCGACATGTTCTGGGCCTTGAACGGAGCGACCCGCAACCCATCCTGCAGGAGGATGCGGCAGAGGGCTGCGGTGAGCACGGATTTGCCCGCGTTGGAGCAGGTGCCCTGGAACATGATGGCCGGAGTTTTGGGGGTGGGCATGATGTTCACGCGCCTTCTTTGCTGAAGATGACCAGGTTGCGGACCTTGCCGGAAAAGGGCAGGGTCAGTTCGATAATTTCCTGTAGCCGGTAGGAGCTGTTTGGTTGGGTAAGCTGCCAGGCATTGATTTCCTCCCCTGCCCGGGGGCCTTTCATGCAGATGACCCGGCCGCCCGCCGGGCTGACCGCTTCGGTGTGCAGGAGAAACTCCCCAATGTCGGTGAAAGCGCGGCTGGTGATGATCGGTATGGAAAGAATGTGTCCATCCACCTCGGCGGAGGTTTTTTCCAGACGGCCACAGAGCACCTCGATATCCTTGAGGCCCAGGGTGCGAATCACATGGCGCAAAAACGAAACCCGTTTCTGGCGGGGATCCACCAGGATGACCGGCAGCTCAGGCCGGGCCGCCTTGAGGGCCAGGCCGGGAAAGCCCGCGCCGGTGCCGATGTCGAGGAGCGGCTGTTGTTGGCTTCCTTGGGGAGGAAGAACCCGGAGTAGGCTCAGGGAATCGAGGAAATGGGTTTCCCAGATCTCGCGCAATGGGGCCTTGGCCACCAGATTGATCTTGGCGCCCCAGCGGATCAGCTCGTCGCAATAGACCGCAAGCCGGTCGCGGGCTTGTGCGTCCAGGGCGATGGACATGGCGGTGAGACCTTGCTCTAGAATGTCTTTGCCCTGTGTCTCTGTCATGGCCGGTTTGCTGGTATTCGGATTACGCTTCTTTTTGTTTCCGTTAAGGCGAATATTTCTTACACCGCTTCACCCTGTTTTGCAATAAAAGGGGTTACAAGACCTGCTCGAGTTTTAATCCAGTAACAAAGTTATGGTATCCTAAAAAAAGACTTGACCCCCACAAACACAGCTTGTATAAGGAGCGCACGGACAAGAGTGAGATTCAACTAACTCTATTAGTAAAGCCTGCTTCCGGTTAATGGCGCCGCAAGCAGGTTTTTTTGGCGCCTACATGTTAGGTTGGCATAACTTAATCGTATAGCTTGAACTTTTACTGGAGGAAAAATGAGGAAAAGAATGCGCAGTGTTGTTTTCGGCTGCTGTGTCGGGTTGGTGGCGATGCAGTCTGGTTTTGCCCTGGCCGCCACCGGTGAGGAAGCGAGGATTCAAGAGCTTGAGCGACAGATGCAGGTTCTTGTCGGCGAATTGAAAAATAGGCAAGGAAACATTGATGCGTTGAGCCGTCAGGTGGCGATTTTGGAAGGCAAAATTTCCGAAAGGCCCAGGGCTGAATCTGGCTTGAGTCCGGCCCAGGACAAGGAGGATATAAAGACCCTGGTGGCTGAAGCTGTAGCCGAGCAGCAGAAGGATTCGCCTCTGTCCAGGTTCAGTTTTGGCGGCTACGGGGAGATTCATGCCAATTTTCAGGAAGGCTCCACCTCCGGCAAGTCCAACGACAAGTTGGACTTTCACAGGATGGTGGCGCTGGTCGGTTATGAATTCACCGACTGGATCAAGTTTCAGTCGGAGATCGAGCTTGAGCACGCCTATGTTCAGGACACTAATCTGTAAAGCGGAAGACCGAGCGGATATCTGATGCTGGAACAGGCATATGTGGATTTTCTCCTGTCGGATCGGGCCAACATCCGCGCAGGCCGCTTCCTTGCCCCGTTGGGCATGACCAACCAGAACCATGAGCCGATCAGCTTCTACAGCGTGGAGCGGCCCACTTTCGATAGTGTCATCATCCCTTCCACCTGGTCCACGGACGGCATCGGTATTTTTGGCAACCTGGCTTCCAATTTGAGCTACGAGGCCTATCTGGTGGCCGGGCTTGATGGGAGCAAATTCACAAGTTCCGGAATCCGGGAGGGCAGGATCAAGGATGAGTCAAGCTTGAATGATATGGCCTTTACGGGACGCCTCGATTTGTATCCTTTCCAGGAGGGCGGCTTTGACTGGGCGCAAAGTTTGCGGTTGGGAGCCTCAATGTATTATGGCGGGATCAATAACGGACAAAAAGGCAGCGATCCTAAGGTGAGCGGCGATATCGGCATATATTCGGCAGATGCTTCGGTTGCAATAGGGGACTTCGATGTGAAGGGAACGGTGGCCTTTACCGAAATCGATGGGAGCGGCCTGTCTGCCGGTGTTGCCGAGGAAATTTTTGGTTATTCGGTGGAGGCCGGCTACCACATAATGCCGGCGGCCTGGAAAACCGGTAAGTTCGCCAAGTTCGACCTGGTGGCCTTCGTGCGTTATGACGAATACGATACCCAACATCAGATGCCCGCCGGCGTGGCGCCAGACTTGAGCAAGGACATTTACGAGTGGACCTATGGCCTTGCCTTTTATCCGGTGCCCAGTTTCGTGGTAAAGGCCGACTACCAGGGCAGAGAGGCAGAGCAGGGGGATCTTGACAACAGAATTAACCTGGGCCTCGGCTGGATCTTTTAGGGGGTGAGGATATGCTTAAAAAAAGGGTTTTGTTCCGGCGCGGATTGCCGGTGCTCGTAGCCGTAATCCTGTCCGGTTGCGCCTCCGGCCAGGGCCACGGGCCTCAACACAAGGCGACAGCGGAAAATCCCGGCATAGGCAGGCAGGATGCTTCCCTGTCAAAGGGCAGGGGGTATTTCATGCGCGAGTGCACCAGGTGCCACAGGGCCTTTTATCCTGAAGAGAGAAAGGCTTCGGAGTGGGCTGGGATTCTGGCTCGAAAGAAAACCAAGGTGTCTCTGAGTGCGGAGCAGTACGCGCAGCTCACCGAGTATGTGATTGGGGCGAGCAGGCGTCAGGAGGAAAAGGGACCTTGACGTAAGAGGGTTGCGGTTATGTGTTGCGTGGGAGCCGGAAGGGGCGAGATTGTCCCTCTTCCGGCTTTTATTTTTCACGGCACGCACGGGGGGTGGAGCGGTAGGCCAGGGAGAGGATGGTCAGCACGCAGGCGATCGCCCCCATGTCCGCGTTATAGAGCAGCAGGCTCGCCACGCTCATTGCCAGGGCAAGGGCGGTGAGCATGGCGTTTTGCCAGAGCAGGGCAAGGACGGCAAGGGCCAGGCTTGTCCATCCCAGGGTCTGGTGGTAAACGAGCACGCCAAGGGCGGAGCGCACAGTGCAGATCAGGGTGTTGGGGGAACTGGCGCAGACATCCACCAGCGATTCCGCCTGGAATATCCAGTGGCGCAAGGCAAGAGCGGCGGCAACTCCAAGGGCGGCAACTCCGGCCCAGGGGAGCAGGGCTTTGAGCGAACTGCCTTTGCCATCCTGCCAGAGCGGCCAGGAGAGGAGCAGGCAGAGCGTCACCCAGACATCGGCCTGCAAGTTCAGCGGCGTTTCGTTGACCAGAATTCCCAGGCCGGCAAAGGCGAGCAGCAGGGCGCAGAGCAGTTCAAGCTGCCCTTTGCTGGGCTGGAGGACCCGATTGCGAGGAAACCATGCATAGGCGAGGGCGGGGATGAGGAAGCCGAAGTTGTTAAAGCTCCGGTATCTCGCGTCACAGAGCAGGACCAGAGCGGCGATCATGGCGCAGGTCACGATGCCGAGGCGGAGAAGGCCGAAAACGATTTCACGGGTGATCCGCACATTTCCTCGCACGAAATCCATGGCGGCATAGAGGCCGGCATGGCCGGGTTTTTCCCCGGAGGCAATGGCGGCAAGGGCCAGCAGCCAGACAGAGGCTGAAAGGCCAAGCACCGCGAAGGCCCAAGCGTATTCCCACAGGCTGCGGGAGATGACGGCAAACTGATGTCCCTGCAGCACGATGAGAATGGCGCCGCCAGCCATGGCCACTGAAAATTGCAGCCAGCGGGCTGCTCCCATGTCGCCATGGCCGCGGGCAATGAGCAGGGTCAGTAGGCCAATGGCCGCGGATTGGGCAAAGAGCATGCGCCAGTTGGGGAAATTGGAGACCGGCCCGGACAGAATGTGCTTGTCGGTTCGGTCGGTGCTGTACAATCCCCAGTAGCCGCCCACCGCCCCTTCCTTGACGCGTTTCCACGGCTGGTCAAAGGCCTCAATCAGGTTGTATTGCCAATGCTCCTGTTCGGCCAGAGCGATGAAGCCGCGAATGAAGCGAGCCTGGTTTTCCAGGCTGGGCAATGCTCCTTCCCGCATCCGTCCCTGGGAGGGCCAGCCGGTTTCGCCGATGAGGATTTTTTTGCCCGGGATCTTTTCGCCGATCTCTTCCCGTACCTTTTTGATGTGGCCCATGGCCTGATCGATGCCAACCGGGTTGTCCTCCCAGTAGGGCAGGATGTGGATGGTGACAAAGTCGCAGGCGGGAGCCACTTCGGGATGCTTGAGCCAGAACTCCCAGACATCGGCATAGGTGACCGGCACCCCGGGCAGTTCGGTTTTTACCTGGCGGATGTATTCGGCAAGCTGCGGTCCGGTGATCTCCCGGCGGAGCAGGACTTCGTTGCCCACCACCACAGCCCGGACGCTTGTGGGATGTTGCTTGGCAAGGGCGACAACCTTTGTCAGCTCCTGCTGATTAAGTTTGGGGTCTGCGCCAATCCAGGCGCCAAGCAGCACCTGCATCCCGTATTTTTCCGCATACCGGGGCAAGGCCTCAAGCCCGGCCACCGAATAGGTGCGGATGCAGGAAAAACGGGTGGAGAGAATGGCCAGATCGGCGTCGATCCGGGCGGGGTCAATGGTCATGCCCTTGGCAAAATCAAAGGGGGACTGGTCCTTTTCAAAGGGCGCATAGGATACGCATTGCAGGGTGTGGTGGTCGGCCAGTTCCGCTTCCGGAATCGGGCGCGGCTGGCCGACGGTATACCAAAAACCGAAAATCGCGGCCAAGGCCAGGGCATAGGCAAGCATGGTTCGCATAATTGTTTTCATAATCACCTGTGTGCGGGGGGCGGAGGAATTTCTCTCTTGTACCCTGCGCCGGTTTGGAGGTCAACGGCAAAGAGGCGATTGCTGGCTGGGGGGGCGGATCAACCCGGAGGGGGTGTCGGCAGGTCGTTGCATTCCTGCGGATTGCGGCGGTAGTGGGCCGGATTGCGGGGGTCCTGGTGGATGATGACATCGGCTCGGGGAAAGGAGGCCATAATGGCGTGTTCCACCTCTTTTGCCACCCGGTGCGCCTCGGCAAGGCGCAGTCCCTGGTCAAGATCCAGATGGAGCTGGATGAGCATGATCTGCCCGGATTGGCGGGTGCGCAAATCGTGGAGGCCGAGCACCGTCCCATGGGCCAGGACGATGTCGCAGATGCGCTGGCGGGTCTCCTTGGGCAGTTCGCGGTCCATGAGAACCTGCATGGCTTCCTTGCCGATTTGCCAGGCGCTGTAAAGGATATAACAGGCAATGGCCATGGCGCCCAGCGGGTCGAGCAGGGGATGGCCTGCGGCGGCCAAATAGAGGGCTGCGATAGTGGCTGCATTGGTGAGCAGGTCGGTTTTGTAATGCAGGGCGTCTGCGCGGATGGCGGAAGAGTTGGTCAGCTTGATGACATAGGCCTGAAAGACCAGAAGCGCCAGGGTGGCGGCCATGGCAAAAACCATGACCCATAGGCCGATACTGATATCCTGCAAGGGTTGCGGACGGTTCAGCCGTTCGGCTGCGTGCATGAGCAGGAAGATGGCCGAACCGCCGATGAAGCAGGCCTGGCCGAGCCCGGCCAGGGATTCCGCCTTGCCGTGGCCGAACTGGTGGTCCTCGTCCGCGCATTTCAGCGAATAGCGCACGGCCAGCAGGTTGATGAGCGAGGCGGCCGCGTCCATGAGCGAATCCACCAGGGAGGCCATGACGCTTAAGGAACCGGTCATGAACCAGGCCATGCCCTTGACCCCGATGAGCACCATTGCCGTGGCGGTGGAGGCGTAGGTCGCCAGCCTTAGCAGGGTGTCGGTATCGCGGGGCGTTGCCGCTTTCATGAAAGGTCCTGCTCCCTGGCCATGGTGACCACCCGCTGCGGGAAGGGGATACGGATCCCTGCCCTGCCCAATGCCTGATATACCGCCAGGTTCACCCCGTGCATGGTTTCGATGTAGCGCCGGGTGGGCGCCCAATACCGGTAGCCGATTGCCACCGAGGAATCGAGGAAATCTTCGATGCCGACCTGCGGCGCGGGACCGTTCTGTCTCTGGGGAAAACCTGCAAGGGCCTGGGCGATAACGGCGATGGCTTGGGTCGGGTCGGCGTCGTATCCGATGCCCACCGAACTCTCAATAATGCGGTATTCCCCGGAGTTGTGCAGAATCTCTCCGACAATGTGCTTGTTGGGCACGGTGATCTTGACTCCGTCTTCGGTGCGCAAGGTGGTGTGGGCCAGGGTGACTTCCTCAACCACCCCGAAGACACCGGCCACGGCGATGGTGTCCCCCACCAGAAAGGCGCGGCCCAGGATGATGGACAGTCCGGCCCCGTAGTTGGAGAGCGGCCCCTGGAGGGCGTAAGTGGCGCCGAAGGCAGCCGCGCCGATGGCCGCGATGAAGGGGGCGATGGTGATGCCGAACTTGCTCAGGGCCATGATCACCGCAAAGGCGATGACCATGATCTTGGCGAAGGAGGAAAGAAAATGGCGCAGGGTGACATCCAGCCCCCGCTTTTCGCAGAGCTTGGCCACGGCCACGGCCACCCAGTTGCCCAGGAAAAAACCGGCAGCAAGGATGATGATGGCCCCGACCACCTGAAAACTGTAGTCCACCAGGTAGGTGATGGCCCGGTCGGCGATGGTGTTCAGGGATGCAAGCGGCTGCTCCATGGCAGGTCCTCCTCCGGTTGATGTTTCTTTTCCATCATAGCGGGATTGGGGGGTGCTGTCGAGGGGGTCTGGAAAGGATAGCGAGAGTTTGCTTGAAACTGGTGCTTCGACACGCTCAGCACGAACGGAATATCAATAGACAAAGTAACATCCGTTCGCCCTGAGCGGGTCGAAGGGCCGTTGTTGTGAGTCCACCAAGTTTGCCGGTTGTCGGACAAGGACCCTGTGAGTTGTCGTTGCATACGGCCTTGCCGCAGCCGATTTCCCTGGTGGTTGCCCAGACCATCTGGGTGTAATGGCCGCAGGTTTTTCCGGGGGGCGCGTCGCAGGTGTCGGTGGCTGCCGAGTACCACGGCTGTTCGGCGGCCCAGGCGGCGACCACGTTTTCTTCCTTGATGGGCTGCGGGGCCAGACGCCCTTTCATGGCGTTTTTGCCCTTTCTTCCGGCGCCTGTTTTCAGGGGGCTGGCCCAGTAAAGGTTTTCGCCGAACTTGGTGCGGCTGTGTTTCATTTCGCAGCCTGTCTTTTTGAGTTCCTCGGCCCAGGCCGCTGCTTGCCGGGCAAGGGCATCTGACCAGCGCAGCTTCGGAACGCTTACACTGGCGCGCAGGCTGTTGTGTTCCTCCACCATGCACATGGCGTCAACCCCGTTATTCTGGGCCGCGCATGGGTTGGCCGGGACAAGGCAGAGGAGAAGTGCCACGCTGAGTGCGGCATGCGCTCTCTGGCTCCGGCGGGTTACCGTCTGTTGCTGTTGCATTGGCAGGTCTGGGTGATGGCGAGGTTAAGGTTGCTGAAAAAGAGCAACGCCTCCGGATCGTCCGGGTTCTGCTGAAGCCGGGCCTCGTAAAGGGCAAAGAGCCGGGTGACCACATGATGCATCTCTTCTTCCGGCAGGGAGCCCAAGGCATCCCAAAGATCTGAGGTACTCATGGGCGGGCAGCCTCCGGTTCGCTGTGATCGGTTTCCGGCAACCGATCCTGTCCATGGTCGCGGGCCACCAGCATGTAGATGGACGGCACCACGAAGAGGGTGAACAGGGTGCCCACGGCCATGCCGCCCACCAGCACCAGGCCGATGGAATTTCTGGCCGCGGCTCCGGCGCCGGTGACCAGGGTCAGGGTGAAGTGGCCAGCCACCGTGGCGGCGCTGGTCATGAGAATGGGGCGCAATCGGGTCATGGATGCTTCTCTGATGGCGGTCAGCTTGGCATGGCCTTTTTCCTGAAGGGTGTTGGCGAATTCGACGATGAGGATGCCGTTTTTCGCCACCAGCCCCACCAGGGTCACCAGCCCCACCTGGGAATAGATGTTGAGGGTGGTGGTCCAGCCGTTGGTCCAGAAGGGGGTGTTGGGGTCGGGGATCTTGAGAAAGGTGAAGATCAGCGCCCCGAACATGGCCAGGGGCACCGAGCCGGCCAGGATGACGAAGGGGTCGCGGAAGCTGTTGAACTGGGCGGCCAGGACCAGGAAGATCAGGACCACGGCCAGAGCGAAGGCGGGCAGGAATTTGTTGCCCTCGCTGCGCAACTGGCGGGACTCGCCGGTGTAGTCCAGTGCGTACCCCTGGGGCAGGATCGTGGCGGCCTCGTCTTCCAGGTAGCGCAATGCCTCGTCCAGGGGGCGGATGGCAACGCCGCTGATTTTGACCGCATTCATCTGCTGGAAGCGGTTCAGGGATCGTGGCACGGTGGAGTTCTGGATGGTTGCCACGGTGGAAAGCGGCACCAACTGGCCGTTTGGCCCGGTGATGTGGATGTTTTTGAGCTGTTCCGGGTTGAGGCGGTCGGTCCGGGCGATTTGGGGGATGACCTTGTAACTGCGGCCGTCGATGTCGAAGCGGTTGACGAAGTTGCCGCCAACCATGGCCCCGAGGTCTGCGCCCACCTGCTCCAGACTGAGGCCCAGGTCCGCAACCTTGTCGCGGTCGATGATAAATTCCGCCTGGGGCTGGTCGATCTTCATGTCGATGATGGGCGGAAAGGCGAACATCCCGCTGTGCATGGCCTTCTGCTGGATCTGCTGGGCAAATTCCAGGATCTTGGCGGGTTCGGAGGTGGAGGCCAGGATGAATTCCACCGGAAACTGGCCGCCGCCGGGCAGGGCGGGCCGCAATACGGGGAAGATCCGGATGCCGGGCAGAGCCTGGAGCTTCTGCTCCACCTCGGGCATGATCTCAAAAATCGAACGTTGCCGCTGGTCCCACGGCTTGGTGACCATGCCGCTGAACCCGGAGGTCGGCTGGGTGAGCTGGAAGGTGAAGTCTGTTTCCGGCATGGAGAGAAAGACCTTGTTGGCGGCGGCGGTAAAACCGCTGGTCTGATCCAGGGTGGAGTTGGCCGCCGCGTCCACGATGCCGAAGATGACCCCCTGATCTTCGTTGGGAGCCAGTTCCTTGGCCGACATGGCGAACATGGGGATGCTGAGCAGGCTGATGACGACCCAGACCGTGTAGACCGCGGGCCGGGCGGCGAGGGTGGCGTCAAGCCATCCGCCATAGGCTTCCCGCAGCCGGGCAAAGCCACGGGCGATCCTGCCCGCCAGGCCGCGCGCTTCGAGCCCCGGTTTGAGCAGCTTGGCAGACATCATCGGCGACAGGGTCAGGGCCACCACCCCGGAGATGGTCACCGTCCCGGCCAGGGTAAAGGCGAATTCCCGAAAGAGCGAGCCGGTGAGCCCCCCCTGGAAGCCGATGGGCGCATAGACCGCGGCCAGGGTGATGGTCATGGCGATGATAGGCCCCACCAGCTCGCGAGCCCCCTGCAGGGCCGCGTCCAGCGGCGACTTGCCCTGGCTGAGGTGGCGTTCGACATTTTCCACCACCACGATGGCGTCGTCCACCACCAGCCCCACCGAGAGGACGATGGCCAGCAGGGTGAGCAGATTGATGGAAAAGCCGAAGATCTGCATGAGAAAGAGGCCGCCGATGAGCGACAGGGGGATGGCCACCACCGGAATCAGCACCGAGCGCAGGGAGCCGAGGAAGAGGAAGATGACCACGATCACAATGAGCAGGGTCTCGCCCAGGGTCTTGAGCACCTCGTCGATGGCGTTGTCGATGTAGGCCGTGGCGTCGTAGGCGATGCGCCCCTTGAGGCCGCTGGGCAGGTCATTTTCAATGGCTGCCATCTCCTTGCGGACCAGCTTGATCATGTCCAGGGAATTGGCATTGGGTAGGGGCCAGATCCCCATGAAGGTGGCGGTCTGGCCGGAAAAACGCACCTCGCTGTCATAATCCTCGGCCCCCAGGACCACCTCGCCCACGTCGGCCAGGCGGACCACGGCTCCGTTTTCTTCCCGGATCACCAGCCGTTTGAATTCCTCCACCGAACGCAGGTCGGTATCGGCGGTGAGGTTGATCTGGATGAGCGAACCCTTGGTGGTGCCGATGGCGGCCAGGGAGTTGTTGGCGGCCAGAGCCTTGCGCACCTGGGCAGGGCTGACGTTGTAGGCGGCCATCAGGTCGGGCTTGAGCCAGATGCGCATGGCAAAGGTGCGGCCGCCACGGATGTCGGCGCGCTGTACGCCTTGGATGGCGGAAAGACGGGGCTGCACCACTCGGGTCAGATAATCGGTGATTTCGTTCTGGGTCAGAATCTCGGATGTGAAGCTGAGGTAGGCCGCGGCAAACTGGCTGTCCGCCGACTCGATGTTGATCACCGGCACCTCGGCCTCGGGGGGCAGGTCGCGGCGAACCTGATCCACCTTGGAGCTGATCTCGGCCAGGGCCTTGGTGGCATCGTAGTTGAGCTTCAACCGGGCGGTGATGGTGGAGATGCCCTGGGCGCTCCGGGACTCCAGATAATCAATGCCGTCGGCCGCGGCAATGGCACGCTCCAGCGGGGTGGTGATAAAGCCCCGCACCAGTTCGGCATCGGCCCCGACATAGACCGTGGACACGGTGACCGCCGCGTTTTCGCTCTTGGGAAACTGGCGGACATTGAGGCTGCGCAACGCCTGCAACCCGGCAATGACGATGAGCAGGCTGATCACCATGGCAAGCACGGGGCGGCGGATGAAGAGATCGGTGAATTTCATGGATTTTGACTCAAAAAAATCAACTGTTGCCCGGCTCGGGATCCAGGCTGAACTTCGGGCTCAGCCCGTTGTCCACCACCACGGACTGGCCGTTGCGAAGCTTGAACACCCCGGTGCTGACTACGGTTGCCCCATCCTCAAGGCCCGAGGCCACGGCGACGAAATCGCCGCGCCGTTCCCCGAGGCGGACAAACTGCTGGCGCACCGCCAGGCCGGACTTGCCGGTTTTTTCGTCTTTTTGCTCTTCAACCACAAAGACCGAATCGCCGTACGGCGCAGGGAGCACCGCGGTTGCGGGGATTGCCAGCACCTGGTTCTTGCCGGGCAGCACCACGGCCACCGTGGCGAACATGCCGGGTCGCAACAGTTCATCCTTGTTGGCCGCGGTGGCCTGCACCCGGACATTGCGGGTGGCGCTGTCCGCCTGCGGGTTGATGGCGGTGATCTTGCCGGCCACGGTCCGGTCGGGCAGGGCGTCGGAGGTTATCCGCACCGGAAGCCCCGGCCGGATGCGGGCCAGATCCTGCTGGGGCAGCATGAAGTTGATGAAAATGGAGTCCATGGCCTGGAGGGAAACAATGGGTTCGCCCTCCTTGAGGATCTGGCCCAGATTGACCAGGCGGATGCCGAGGCGGCCGGAAAATGGGGCGCGGATGGTTTTTTTGGCGATGGTGGCCCGGATCGTGTCGGCCTGGGCCATGGCCTGTTTGTGTTTCGCCTCGCCGTCATCGTAGGCGGCCTTGGAAACGGCATTGGTCTCGACAAGCATCCTGAGCCGCTCGAAATTGACCTTGGCCAGCGCGGCTTCGGCTTCCGCCGCCCGCAGTTGGGCCTCCTCGGAAGAGGTGTCCTGCTGGAGCAGGAGGCTTCCCGCCTCTATCCAGGTTCCGGGGATAAAAGCCAGGCGCGTCACCTTGCCCGGCAGCTCTGCGGAAACGGTCACGCCCTGCGCCGCTTCCAGCGAGCCTACGGCGCGTAAGGCAACCTCCCAGGATTCCGGGCGGGCCTTGGTTGTGGTCACCGTTTCCGGCGGGGGGGTAAAGCTCTTGCCTTTGCCCACCATGGTGAAAATCTGCAAGCCCTTGATGCCGGCAAGGATGCCGGCCACCAGCAACAAACCAAGGAGGGTGAGGAGGATGCGTTTTTTCATGGCTACTGTTTCTGAGTAAAGGGTAGGGGGCGGCTTTCCGCGAAAAATAGAGGGAGGTCGTGTCAAAATCCCGGTCCGGGTGTTGCCGGCAGCGTGTCGGCTGTCTGTGGAGAGACGTTGCTGATGGAGTTCTGTGGCTGTCGCAAGCCTATCGAGCATTCATCTCTTCATTTTACGGATAAGTTAAATGTACATTTGACTTATCCTCCCTGCCGCGTCAAGGTTTTTTTCCCTTCGCTCAAAGCGATTTCGTTTTTTGTATGGGTTTCAGGCCTCGGCGACAGTATCAGGTGCCTTGGTCGCAACTGTAGGCACCGCTAAAACACTCCCTTCACTTTTTGTGGTGCCTACAAAAAATGTAACAAAAAAGTTTCACACGGATGCATATTATTAACAAAAAAGTAATTTATTTTTCTGGCTGTGGAATTCCACCGTGGATGGCGCCAGGTTGGTAAGGTTTATGAAATCAATGAGTTGCATGGTATGTGTTTTCTTTTTTCAGGCGTTGGCACGCTCTTTGAAAAAGAAGTAATCGAATTGTATCACGCGCTGTGTCAGCGGAAAATGTTTTCATTGAGGATTTTGGATAAAAGGAGGAAGCGGAATGAAGAAAATCGAGGCGATAATCAAGCCGTTCAAGCTTGATGACCTGAAGGCTGCCATGGCTGAGATCGGCGTTCAGGGGATGACCGTTACGGAAGTCAAGGGTTTCGGCCGGCAAAAGGGGCACACCGAGGTCTACCGGGGGGCGGAATATGTGGTGGACTTCATCCCCAAGGTGAAGGTCGAGATTGTGGTGGCTACGGAGATGGTGGACAAGGTGGTGAACACCATTGTGGCCACAGTCAAGACCGGCAAGATCGGCGACGGCAAGATATTTGTCCTGCCGGTGGATTCCATCTGCCGCATCCGGACCGGTGAAACCGATAAGGAGGCCATCTAGGTATCATTATGGCTCAGATTAAATCAACGCATAAGGACATTTCAATGAACAGGTCAATTGCAAAAAAAATGTGCCTGCCCCTGACCATGGCCATGGTTGCTGTGGCTGGAACCGCCATGGCCGCGGAGGGTGCAGCCGAGATAACAGGCGCTGCCGCTGCCTATGTTGTCAATAATACTTGGATGCTGGTTGCCACTTTTCTGGTGTTTATCATGCATCTCGGGTTTGCCACCCTGGAGACAGGATTGACCCGGGCGAAAAATACGGTCAACATCCTTTTCAAGAATACCGCAATCGTGGCCATCGGGCTTTTGACCTATGCGGTGATCGGTTTCAACCTGATGTATCCCGGTGATTTTTCCATCCCCGGCATTTTCGGTTTTTCCGGCTTCGGCATCGGGGTGAGCCCGGAAAATATGATGGTTGCCGGAAAAGACGGGGTGGGGATCTACACCTACTGGACCGATTTCATCTTTCAGGCCATGTTTGCGGCCACCGCGGCGACCATCGTTTCCGGCGCCGTTGCCGAGCGGGTCAAGCTGCACAGCTTTTTGATTTTTTCCATGATCTATGTGGCGTTGGTGTATCCCTGGGTGGGAAGCTGGAAATGGGGCAAGGGCTGGTTGGATGCCATGGGGTTCTATGACTTTGCCGGCTCCACCCTGGTGCATTCCGTTGGTGGATGGGCCGCACTGGCCGGCGTTATCCTGCTCGGACCCCGTCTTGGCAAGTATGTCGGAAACACCATCAAGCCGATCATGGGTCATAACATGCCCCTGGCAACCATCGGTGCTTTTCTGCTCTGGCTCGGTTGGTTCGGTTTTAATGGCGGCTCGGTGCTTTCCGCTGATCCTGCCTTGGTATCCTTTGTCTTTGTCACCACCTCTTTAGCGGCGGCTGCCGGCATAGTCGGCGCCAGCGGACTGAGCTGGATGATCCAGAAGAAACCGGATCTGAGCATGGCCCTCAACGGTGCCCTTGCGGGCTTGGTTGGTATTACAGCCGGCGCCGATGTGGTCAGCGTGATGGGTTCGGTTGTCATTGGCCTGATCGCCGGCGGTCTGGTTGTCGCCTCGGTTATGATTTTTGATCGCCTGAAGCTTGATGATCCTGTCGGCGCTCTTTCCGTGCATCTCGTCTGCGGTATCTGGGGTACCCTGGCAGTGGGCATTTTCAGCGCGGCGCACTCCTTTACGACCCAGTTGATCGGTGTGGCTGCCTACGGCGTGACATGTTTTGTAGCCGCTTTTATCATTTTCTATCTCTTGAAGGTTACCATTGGTATTCGGGTGGACGCGGAAGAGGAGATGAAGGGGCTCGATGTCGGCGAGCACGGCATGGAAGCATATGCCGGTTTTGAGATTAAAAACGTTTAGTTAGTGTCCTTCCGGAAACAATGTTTCCTGCTGGATGCTATCAGCGGTAAGCTATCAGTGTACAGCAAAAAACTTAATCAAGTAAGCACGTTAAGCTAAAAGCTGATGGCTGATAGCTTACCGCGTTCATCTGGAAAGACGAGTTTCCGGATGAACACTAGTTAGCCAACCAGCACTGCAAGAAATCCGGAACCGAAGCGGGTGTTTTTCGGTTCCGGATTTCTTCTCTTGAAGAAAAATACTGAAAACAAAAAAATGAAACTCCTCATTTTGCAACATACCCACTGGGCCGGGCCAGGGCGGCTGCTTCTTGAGGCGTTCGGCAAGCACCGGCTCGAGTTTGATCTCGTCAAGGTATGGCAGGATTGGATCCCCGACTTCAACGATTATGGGGCGATTATTCTTTTGGGCGGTTCTCCCAACGTCGATCAGGAGGAGAAATACCCGTTTCTTGTAGAAGAGAAACGGTTCATCAAGCGGGCGATTACCGCGGACAAGCCGATCCTGGGGTTTTGTCTCGGCCATCAACTGCTTGCTTCAGTGCTCGGCGCCCAGGTGGGGCCGAATTTTAAGCCGAGCATCGGTTTTGTCCAGGGGCATCTCACCCATGACGGCCGCGAGCATCCTGCGTTCAAAAATCTCGGCAAGGCCATTCCCATGTTCAAGTGGCACAGTCAGGCCGTGCTGGAGCCGTTGCCCAAGCATTTTTCCCTGCTCGCCACCTCGGCGCAATGCCAGGTGGAGTCTTTTTCCCTGGAGCAGCGGCCGCATATCCTCGGGGTGCAGTTTGACAACCATGTGGCGCTTGCCGAGGATATCAGCCTCTGGCTGGAGCAGGACTGGCAGTGGTTGGCCTCGTTTCGATCCCTGGTGGTAAAGCCCGGTGATCTGCTGGCCGAGGCGAGGCGCTTGCGGACGCAGATATCCGATGATTTCCAGCAATTTTTCAGCGATTATCTGGCCCTTATCTCCTGACGAACTCGTAACGAATCGGAATTTGTTTCAAGCCGGTGCTTCGCCAGGGCTCTCCTGAGCTTGCCGAAGGACTCGGCACGAAGGGAATATCAACACGTTAAAGTAATTCCGCTCGCCCTGAGCCTGTCGAAGGGGTGTTGTTGCGAGGACCTCATCTGCTGATTGTGCCCCAAGGCATGGGGCGGCAAAAAAATGGAAGCCGGGTTTACCCTTTCGGGAGCACCCGGCTTTTTTTAGTGGAGAAAATCCGGCAGAGCAATCCCGTATTTCTTGATGCGGTAACCCATCTGGCGCTGGGTCAGCCCAAGCTCCCGTGCGGCCCGTGCCTGCACCCATCCGTGCCGACGCAAGGCCGCGACCACTTCTTCTTTTTCCATATCTTTTAAGGACTTGTGCGTAGAACTGTCGGGCAGAGGGGTGCGTGTCAGCTCTGCGCTTCCGGCGGTTGGGGCTGCAATGCGACACGACGGTGCGGCAAAGTCCTCTGCTTCCGGTTCCGCGGTGATGTAGCTCGGCAGCTCGCGGGCGACAATGGTGTCGCGGTCCGCCATGATCACCAGCCGCTCGATGAGGTTCTGCAGCTCGCGAACATTGCCTGGCCAATTATAGCCGCAGAGGAGCTGGACCACCGAGCTGGAAAGCCGCACCTCCCGCGTGTTCATGCGGTTGCTTTCCTGCAAAAAATGATCGAGCAGCAGGGGGATGTCTTCCCGCCGCTCCCTGAGCGGCGGCAGCACCACGGGGACCACGTTGAGGCGGTAGAAAAGATCCGCCCGGAAGGTTCCCTGCTCGACACACTCCTCCAAGCTGCGGTTGGTGGCGGCAATGACCCGGACATTGACCGTGATGGTCTGGGTGCCGCCCAGCCGCTCGAACATCTGCTCCTGCAACACCCTGAGCAGCTTGGCCTGCAGGGCCAAGGGCAGCTCCCCCACCTCGTCGAGAAAGATGGTGCCGTTGTCGGCCAGTTCAAACCGCCCTTTCTTGAGGGTGGCCGCGCCGGTGAAAGCGCCTTTCTCGTGGCCGAGCAGCTCGCTCTCCAAAAGGTTTTCCGGCAGGGCCGCGCAGTTGATCTTGATGAAGGGCTTGGCTGCGCGCGGGCTTGCCTGATGGATGGCCCGGGCGACCAGCTCCTTGCCGGTGCCGGATTCGCCCAGGAGCAGGGCGGTGGCCCGGCTTGGCGCCACCTTGTCGATGTAGTTGTACACATCCTGGATCCGTTTGCACTGGCCGATGATGTTATGCTGGTTGTATCGGCTGCGCAGCTCTTTCTTGAGCGACAGGTTTTCCTCCACCAGGATCTGCTGCTTGTGGGAGACCGCCTTGTGCAGCCGCAGAAACTGGGCGATGAGCATGGCCACCACGGTGAGAAAACGGATGTCTTCCTCGGAGGAAATCTCCTGGCCGAAGAGCCTGTCCACGGAAAGGACCCCGACTGGTCCTTCCGGCAGCATGACCGGCACGCCGATGAAGGAGATCTCGCCCTTGGGGAGATTGGCGCGGGCCCCGGTCCGGTTTAAAAAAAGCGGCTCGCTGTGGATGTCCGGCACCACGAAGGGAAAGGCGGACTGGAAGATGCGGCCGATCACCCCCTCGTTGGGGCGGTAGATGCCGCGCCGCTCCTCCTCCTTGCTGAGGCCGTATGAGGCGGCAATGGCAAGGTGCTCGCCGCCTTCTTCCTGTAAAACAAGGGTGGCCCGCTCCATGCGCAGGGTTTCGTTCAGGATCCGCAATACCTCGGACAGGGTTTTCTTGATGTCCAGGGCAGAGCCGATGAGCTGGCTTATCTGATAGAGCGCCTGCAATTCAAGGCGTTCGGTTGGGTAGTCGGGTTTGGTCATGGGCTGGCTCCGCCTTGTTTGTGTTGTGTTGGGGATGAATTTTTTGGTGCATGCTCCCTGTGGTATCGAATTAGCAAAAAATGTTCCATTGCTTCAAAAATGTAACATTGTACCCGAAGAGTTCTTGTAACTAATTGAAAATAAGAATGAATATATTATTCCCTGCACTGCAGGGCAGCGCGTGGTGTTTGCAAAAAAGTTACATTTAAAGCAACCAGTTTCATTTTTTGAGACATAAATGTAATAAAACACCCAAATGCTTCCCCTTCCTCTTCCGGTCGCGCTCATTCCTTTTTGTAGTCAACCTTACAAAAGGGAACAGGCTCCACAGCGTCCCGCCTGCTGTTTGTTTCAATAAAAACAGTAATACCGGCATGTTAAGCGAAAAGTGCCCGGCTGCGTTCCGCTCTGGCACACCCCTTGCGATAGAGACAATCGACGGCGGTGCAAACCAATGGAATGTAACAACCCATATTCAATACAGAGCAAGGAGGAGTAGCAATGCGCAAGGTGGCAATTTACGGCAAAGGCGGAATCGGCAAGTCAACAACCACCCAGAACACCGTGGCAGGGTTGGTGGAGTTGGGCAGGAAGGTCATGGTGGTGGGCTGCGATCCCAAGGCGGACTCGACCCGGCTCCTGCTGGGCGGCCTGGCCCAGAAGTCGGTACTTGATACCCTGCGCGAAGAGGGCGAGGATGTTGAGCTCGACGATATCCGCAAAAAAGGCTACGGCGGCACCTGGTGTGTTGAGTCCGGCGGACCCGAGCCCGGCGTTGGCTGTGCGGGACGCGGCATCATCACCTCCATCAATATGCTGGAATCCCTTGGCGCGTATGAAGAGAGCGAAGGTCTGGATTATGCCTTCTACGATGTTTTGGGCGACGTAGTCTGCGGCGGTTTCGCCATGCCTATCCGCGACGGCAAGGCGGAGGAAATCTACATCGTTGTTTCCGGCGAGATGATGGCCATGTACGCGGCCAACAACATCAGCAAGGGCATCATGAAGTTCGCCCAGAGCGGTTCTGTACGCTTGGGCGGCCTGATCTGCAACTCCCGGGCCGTTGACAACGAGAAGGAGATGATCTCGGAGTTCGCCAAAAAGCTGGGCACCCAGATGATCTACTTCGTGCCCCGCGAAAACGATGTGCAGCGCGCCGAGATCAACCGGAAGACCGTGATCGAATGGAAGCCCGATGCCAAGCAGGCCGACGAATACCGGGGGCTGGCCAAGTCCATTGACGAGAACACGATGTTCGTGATTCCCAAGCCTCTGGAGATCGAGGAACTGGAGAAGCTTCTCATGGACTACGGGTTGATGAACTGAAAGCTATAGGTCCTATAGGACTTATGAGACCTATAAACAAAGAAAAGGAGAAACAACCATGTTGACTATGATCAGAGCAATTGTCCGGCCGGAGAAAGCAGACAAGGTTCTCGCCTCCCTCATGGAAGCGGGCTTCCCGGCGGTTACCAAATATTCCGTGGCCGGCCGCGGCAAGCAGCGCGGCATCAAGATCGGCGAGGTCACCTATGACGAGCTTCCCAAGGTGATGCTGCTGAGCGTCATCAACCCGGCGGATAAGGATTTTTTCATCGATACCGTGATGAATACGGCCCGCACCACAGGCAAGGGTGCGTTCGGCGACGGCAAGATTTTTGTCTCCGATGTTGAGGAATCCTACACCATAAGCTCCGGCGTCAAGGAGACCGCCTATGCCTCGGAAGGAGGGGCGTCATGAAAGAGGTCATCGCCGTCGTGCGCATAAACATGATGAACCAGACCAAGCAGGCCCTCACCGATTGCGGAGTGGATGCCTTCTTTGCCCATGAGGCACAAGGCCGCGGCAAGGGTTTTGTCAGCCCGGCCATCCTTGAAGGTACGGTGCAGGGGCATGAAGAGGCCGCCGCCCTCTTGGGTGAAAAGGGCAAGCTCTACCCCAAGCGGATGATTACCGCCGTGGTGGAAGACAAGATGGTGCCTTGCGTGGTTGAGACAATTATCAATACGAATCAGACCGGCATGCCTGGCGACGGAAAAATTTTTGTCCTGCCCCTTGGCGATGCGGTCCGGGTCCGGACAGGCGAGACGGGCCTCAAGGCCATCTCATAAGGAGGAGTAACAATGGCAACAGCAACAAAGAAAAAGCTGGTGCAGTGGGGTCCCGCCGAGGTCAAGTCGGCGCTCCTTGAGAAGTATCCGCCCAAGGTGGCCCGTAAACGCGCCAAGCAGATCATGATCAACGAGGCGCAGCAGAACGAGACCCCGGAGCTCACCGCCAACGTGCGCACCATTCCCGGCATCATCACCATGCGCGGCTGTACCTATGCCGGCTGCAAGGGCGTTATCATGGGCCCGACCCGCGATATCGTCAACCTGGTGCACGGCCCCATCGGCTGCAGTTTTTATGCCTGGCTGACCCGCCGTAACCAGACCGATGCCGGTCCGGACGGGGAAAACTACATGAACTACTGCTTTTCCACGGACATGCAGGAGCAGGACATCATCTTCGGCGGCGAAAAGAAGCTGGCTGCGGCGATCCAGGAGGCCTATGACCTCTTTCATCCCAAATCCATCGCCGTGTTCGCCACCTGCCCGGTGGGGCTGATCGGCGACGATATCCATACCGTGGCAAAGAACATGAAAGAGAAGTTCGGCGATTGCAACGTCTATGCCTTTTCTTGTGAAGGGTACAAAGGGGTGAGTCAGTCCGCCGGCCATCACATCGCCAACAATCAGGTGTTCAGGCATCTGGTCGGGCAGAACGATGAGGTGAAGCCGGGCAAGTACAAGATCAACCTTTTGGGCGAGTACAACATCGGCGGCGACGGTTTCGAGATCGACCGGATCTTCCAGAAATGCGGGATCACCTGCATCTCGACCTTTTCCGGCAACTCGACCTATGACCAGTTTGCCTCCTCCCATACCGCGGATCTCAATGCGGTCATGTGCCACCGCTCCATTAACTATGTGGCGGACATGATGGAGACCAAATACGGCATTCCCTGGATCAAGGTGAATTTTATCGGCGCCAAGGCCACAGCCAAGAGCCTGCGTAAGATCGCCGAGTATTTCGGCGAAAAGGCCCTCATCGACACGGTGGAGAAGGTTATCGCCGAGGAGATGCCCGAGGTGGAGGCGGCTCTGGCCGAAATCACTCCCCGGACCGAAGGCAAGACCGCGATGATGTTTGTCGGCGGCTCACGGGCCCATCATTACAAGGAACTCTTTGATGAGCTCAAGATGAAAACCATCTCGGCGGGCTATGAGTTCGGGCATCAGGACGATTATGAAGGCCGTCAGGTGCTGCCCAATATCCAGTTGGATGCGGACAGCCGCAACATCGAGGAGCTTGAGGTTGAGCCGGACGAAACCCGTTTTAAGCCGCGCAAAAGCGACAAGGAGATGAAGGCCCTCGAAAAGGCGGGCTACAGGTTCAAGCATTATGACGGTCTGGCTGCGGACATGGACAAGGGCACGCTGATCATCGACGACCTGAACCAGTACGAAGCGGAGAAGCTGGTGGAACTCATGAAGCCCGATATCTTCTGCGCGGGCATCAAGGAGAAGTATTCCATCCAGAAACTGGGCGTGCCCATGAAGCAGCTCCACAGCTACGATTCCGGCGGCCCCTATGCCGGTTTCCAGGGCGCGATCAACTTCTATAGGGAGATCGACCGGTTGGTGAACTCCAAGGTCTGGGGTTTCATGAAGGCCCCATGGCAGAAGAACCCCCAGTTGTCGGGCTCCTTTGCTTGGGAATAATGAAAAACGGTGCTCAGCAACGAACCTGCGGCGTCAACGGCCGGGCCGCATAGCGGGCTATGGCGGCCCGGCCTCTTCCTTGCATTTTCGGCACTGAACAACGTTTTTCTGGATGAACGAACATAATCATGACCTGTTTTCACAGGTTTGCGAGGTGAGACAAATGTTACTAAGACATACACCCATAGAGATTACCGAGCGTACGGCCTTGACCATCAATCCGGCCAAGACCTGCCAGCCCATCGGCGCCATGTATGCGGCTCTCGGCATCCACGGATGCCTGCCGCACAGCCATGGCTCCCAGGGTTGCTGCGCCTACCACCGCTCCGCCCTGACCCGGCATTACAAGGAGCCGGTCTCCGCCTCCACCAGCTCTTTTACCGAGGGCGCCTCGGTGTTCGGCGGCCAGGCCAATATGCTGCAGGCGATCAACAACATATTCACCGTCTATAACCCTGAGGTGATAGCGATCCACACCACCTGCCTCTCCGAGACCATCGGCGACGATCTGCCCCAGATCAAGAAAAAGGCGGCAACGGAAGGAAAGATCCCCGAGGGCAGGTATGTGATCAGCGCCTCCACCCCGAGCTATGCGGGATCGCACGTCACCGGCTTTTCCAACATGGTCAAGGCCATGGCCGGGATGGCCGAGCCGACCGGGAAGAAGAACGGCAAGGTCAACATCATCCCCGGCTGGGTGGAGCCCGCGGACATGGAGGAGATCAAGCGGATCACCAATATGGTCGGGGTGAAAACCATCCTCTTTCCGGATACCTCCGGCGTGCTCAACGGCCCGCTTTCCGGCGAGTACAAGATGTTTCCGGAAGGCGGCACCACGGTGGCCGAGCTGAAGTCCACCGGGGACTCCAAGGGGACCCTGGCCCTGGGGGAATGGTGTTCCGCCGACGCGGCCCGTGAGCTCGATAAGAAGAACAAGGTTCCCTGTTCGATATTGGACATGCCCTTTGGCCTCATGGCCACGGACCGTTTCATCGAGGCCCTGCGGACCATCGCCGGGGTGAGTATCCCCGAGGAGATTGCCCACGAGCGCGGTCAGTTGGTGGACATGATTTCGGACATGCACCAGTATCTTTACGGCAAGAAGGTTGCCCTGGTCGGCGACCCGGATCAGCTCATCGCCATGACCGAGTTTCTGGTCGCCATGGATATGAAACCGATCCACATCGTCACCGGCACCCCGGGCAAGAAGTTTGAAAAAAGGATCAAGGAGCTTACCAAGGACATGGGTTGCGAGGTCAACGTCAAGGCCGCGGGGGACATGTTTCTGCTCCATCAGTGGATCAAGAACGAGCCGGTGGATCTGATCATCGGCAATACCTACTGCAAGTATATCGCCCGGGACGAGGATATTCCCTATGTGCGCTGGGGCTTCCCCATCCTGGACCGGCAGGGGCACCAGTATTTCCCCACCGTGGGCTACAAGGGCGGCCTCAGGCTGCTGGAAAAGATCACCGGTGTTTTGCTCGACCGCAAGGACCGGGACGATTCCGAGTCGAAGTTCGAGCTGGTACTGTAACCCCAGGCACATATGGCCGTCATTCCGGCGAAAGCCGGAATCCAGTCTTTTAACGGAGTTCTGGACCCCGGCCTTCGCCGGGGTGACGGAGGAAGATGACGCCTGGCACCTTAATTTACTGACGTTGACTGGAGAAATGGTTTCCCGTCGCGCCCTGATCATTACCCCGGAGGCTGGTGTGACCATTATCCATTTTCCCAAGACCAAGCAAGGGTGCTGCGGCAAGATTCCCCAGTGGCTCATCCTGCCCATGGCCCCCCAGGCTGCAGCCAGAATCCGTTTTTGCGGGGAAGAAAAACTGCCCCAGGCGGTGCCCCTCCGCGGCGCGCTTACCTGGATCGCGGATCTGCTGGCCCAGGGAAACGATATCGGAGGTCTGGACCTCCATGGCCCTGGGGACCCTTTGGCCACGGTGACCATGACCACAGAGATACTGGCCGTGTTGCGGGAGCAGCATCCCGGTTTGCCCCTGGGCATTACCACTCTGGGTCTTGGGTTGGCCGAACATGCCGGGGTGCTGGCTGAACTCGGTGTTGCCAGGGTTACCCTGCTGGTGGATGCGGTTACTCCCCAGACAGTCAAGAAAATCTACACCTGGATCCGGCCGAGCAAGCGGAACACCCCCCTGGCGGAAGCGGCCGAGATCCTGATCGAGGCGCAGGCCAAGGGAATCGAGGCCTGCAAGGCGGCAGGGATTGCGGTGTCCGTTCAGACCACGGTGTATGGAGGGATCAATGAAGACGAGATTGAAGAGATTGCCCGCAAGGCGTCCGACCTCGGGGCCGACTCCATAAGCCTGCTGGCCGGAAAGGGATGGCTGAACCCGGAAGCAAAACTGCCGCTGGTCCCGGAAGAGACCATGGCATCCCTGGCAAAGAAGGCGACCCAGCACATCCCGGTTGTCTGCCTGCCGGAGCAAGCGCTCCAGGGCGAGGGTATCCCGTCGGCAGACGCAGGAGTCCTGTCCGTTCCCAAGCCGACCGCGGCCAGACCCAATGTGGCCGTGCTCAGTTCCAACGGCATGGATATCGATCTCCACCTCGGTCAGGCCATCAAGGCCCTGATCTATGGGCCAAGGGAAGACGGCTTGGCTTGCCTGCTCGGCACCCGGGATCTCCCCGAGCCCGGCAGCGGCGACAATCGCTGGCAGCAGGTGGCGGAAATTTTACAGGATTGTTTTGTACTGCTGGCTGCCAGCGCCGGGCAAAAGCCGCGGGATATTCTAGGGGGCCAGGGCCTGACCGTGCTGTTGCTGGAGGACAATGTCGAAGGCACGGTGGATGTGCTGTACGGCGGCGGCAAGAAAGGAAAAAACAGGAAATAGTGGAGTCTCTTGCGAAAAAAAAGAGCCCCCTTCGACAGGCTCATGGCGAACGGTAGCAGTCTGAAATCATTATAGTTTCTTCCGTTCGTGCTGAGCCCGTCGAAGCACAATAAAGCTTTTCGCAAGAGCCTCGGTATTCTCAAAATACAGGAGACACCTCAAATGGCCATACCAGCGCGTCAGATCATCGTTTGCCAGAGTTTCCGGGTTGCCGGCGACAAGAAGGGCATTTGCCACAAGCAGACCGAAGGGTTTTTGCAGTACATCGAAGAAGAGGTGCTCGATCGTGGGCTGGACTGCCTGATCAGCGCCACCACCTGCCTCAAGCAATGCGAGTCCGGCCCCATCATGGTGATCCAGCCGGAGAACTGGTGGTTCAAGGGTGTGGACAGCGAAGAGGCCATCGACGCGATCCTGGACGGCCTTGAGGATGGCGAGCCTCCCGCCAAGTACCTGATCACCGCATAGGATGGGGAGCAGATGACCTTTCGATCCTATCTGGAATCCGGGGGCACCACTTGCCCTAAATGCGGTTCCAAGGCCATCAAGGCGAGTGCGCCACCGGAAAAAACCGGGCCCGGCCAGGTGCAAGTGTCCATGCTGTGCGCGACCTGCGGCGCCAGATGGCGGGATACGTATATCCTCAGTAAGTCCGAGGAGTTATGATCCGCAGAGAAGATTGTGCACACAGAGCAAGAGGGGGGATTTCGCCATGGGTCTCAAACCGTTGGGAAAGGTCAAAACCATAGTCGAGGCGGCGGGGATGGGTATCTCCTATGCCTATGATGATCTGGTCTTTCTGGAGCACAACTCCTTTTTGCTCCAGTTCACCGACAACGACCGGGAAATCACGGTCCATGTGAACAGCGAAGCGGACGAGGCCACGGTGCACGCTGATATAGAGCGTCTGCAAGAGACCGCTTGCAATCATGCCATGCAATGTACCCGAGGGGGGCATTACACCCTGGTCCCGGAGGGAGAGGACTCCATCCGCATCGAATTCAGCGGCTGAACCGGAGGGGCACATGACGCACGCGGTAATACGCCCCGCCAACCCTGACGACCTCGATGCCTTGGTGGATCTGCTCCGGCTTCTTTTTGGTATCGAGGCGGATTTTGCCTTTGATGCCGCCCGGCAGCGCCAAGGGCTGGCGATGCTCTTGGTCCATGAGGCTGCGGTGGTTCTGGTTGCCGAGGCGGCAGGGCAGGTCATCGGCATGTGTTCCGGGCAACTGACCATTTCCACGGCAGAGGGAGGTTTCGCCCTCCTGGTGGAGGATGTGGTGGTTGCGCAAAACTGGCAAGGCAAAGGGGTGGGGCGGGCATTGCTTACGGCCCTGGAGCAGTGGGGGGCAAGCAGAAAGATCGGGCGTCTTCAGCTTCTGGCCGACCGGAACAATGCGGCGGCCTTGGAGTTTTATCGCAAACTCGGCTGGCAGGGTACGGAGCTTATCTGTCAACGCAGACGAATTTAGCACCTTGTAATTTGCTGCAAACAGGTGCTTCGACAGGCTCAGCACGAACGGAATATCAATACGTTAAGGTAGTGCCGTTCGCCCTGAGCCTGTCGAAGGGCAGTTGTTGCGAATCCATCACCTTGATTCCCTCCCCCTTGGCGGGGGAGGGTTAGGGAGAGGGGGAAGTTGGCCATTACAGCAGCAGGTTGTCGCTACCCCCAACCCCAACCCCTCCCGCAGGTAAGCGTAGACTCCGGGGGGAAGGGGAGGTTTTCAGAAATATTAAACTAGGCTAAGGAGGGCAAATCATGTCGGAATCAGGCAAGGGTGCAATTGCCAACCTGGCTGGGTTTCCCACTCCCAACAGCCAGTCCATCAAGGGGTGGGAGGAGTATCTGCGGGAGGGCAAGCAGTTCCTGGCCACGGCCAACAATGCCTACACGCAACGGAAAGAATCTTTCACCACCGCGATTCTGTACAACCTGGTGGCCATGGCCATTGAAAAACTGATCATGGCCCTGCTCATGAAAAACGGCAAGCTGCCGTATAACCACACCATGCACGATCTGGTGGAGGCCATTGATGAGTTTTTGCCCGGCGAACTGGAGGGCCTTGGGGCAGAGCTTAAGGCCTGGGATGGGTTTCAGGATATCTGCGATATCGAGAGCTACTCCATCACCCCTCCGACCATGGGGCAGATAGGCGGCATGCTCACCCTGGCTCTGGAGGTTCAGGCGCGCGTCATCGCCTCTGTTATCGACCGTTAATATTACAACCTATTGATCATATAAGAAGGAGAACGACCATGGCGAGAAAAGACGTAGAGGCATTGCTTGTTGCCGGCGGCGGAGATAAACATTTACGGGCCAAATACGATGTCCCCGGAACCCGGGAGGAGTTTGTCGCCCTGGCGGCGGAAGACGGCTACCATTTCACCGTGGAGGAGCTCGACACGGTGCTCAAGGAGTCCGGCGATGTCTTTGAAAAAAACGGCAACCCGGCCAAGCGGCAGATCTGGTGGGTGTGAGGGATGTGTCCGGCAGGCCAGCCGCTGGTCTGCCGGGAAAAAGAGTTGAGGCTGTTACGACCCGAAGGGGGCAGACGAAAATGTCTGCCCCCTTCTTTTTGGATTGCGGGCATGGAATTCCGCCCCAACCAGTGTAAGACTGCGCAGCTTTTTTCCTTGAAAACGACCATAAACAGAGCTATATTTGTAGCTGATAATTCAAGGAGGGAATGATGGATACGATCTACGCCGACTACTCGATCAGCATGTCCGAATTCAAGAAGAACCCGGCGCAGGTGTTGCGCTCCGCAGGCGAAAAGCCGGTAGCGGTGCTCAATCACAACCGTCCCGCTTTCTACATGGTAACCCCTAAACTTTTCGAAGCCTTGGTCGAGAAGTTGGTCGACCTGGATCTGGTTGAGCTTGTGCGCCACCGACTGTCACACAAAGATACGGCCATCGAGGTGGATATTGACACAATCTGAAGTCGCTCCAGGTATCCCGAAGTACCGGCTCAAATTCATGCCGGAAGCACTCGAGGAGTGGAACGGTCTCGACGGGAGCATCAAGGCGGTGTTGCGCAAAGCGCTCAAAAAGCGTCTCGAACAACCCTGTCCGCCTGGCTCGCACCTGCATGGCGACCTGCGCAATTGCTACAAAATTAAACTGCGCAAGCAGGGCTACCGTTTGGTTTATAGCGTTGAGAACGATGTGCTGGTCGTACTGGTGCTGGCTATCGATAAACGCGAAGACCTGGCCGCCTACCGATCAGCGGTTGAGCGCCTGCTCTCGGGTAAGCAGGAAAAAT